>Ga0182012_10000213_pt1 | contig 65171 bp, 53 predicted proteins | sample 612S2SmetaG_FD_120486 | JGI IMG/M metagenome (GOLD analysis project Ga0182012, IMG submission 120486) | Permafrost microbial communities from Stordalen Mire, Sweden - 612S2S metaG | ecosystem: Environmental > Terrestrial > Soil > Wetlands > Permafrost | place: Sweden: Stordalen | collected... | reverse complement strand
GGCCCGTTTGATCGCTCACGGCGTACTCCCCACGTCCGGCGTCAGGTGTTCTCGAACACCTTGAGCGGGTAGTGCTTCTCGACGGTATCGCGATTCTTGATCAGCACCACTTTGGCATGTTTCTCGAGGTACGACACGCGCGGGACATGCGGGGTGGGCTCGACGTCGGCGTAGTTGATGTAGCGATCGAAATCGATCTTGGCGCCGAAGCTCGCCTTGATCTTGTTCTTCAACACCCAGAGCAGCGGTCCCGCCTTCGGCGCCTGCGGAATGAGCGTGGACCTCATCGCGGTGCGCGCCGTGGTCACCATCCAGCAATTCTGTTGACAGGCGGCGACCTTGCCGATCGACTGGCGCGCGGTATCGCTCGCGAGAATGCTTTCCCAACTCTGCTTGGCGAGATTGCCGAGCGGCAGGTCGCTGCGCACGTTGCAGGCCCAGACGTCCGACCAGGGATCGATGAACGCGAATTCCGTTCCCGCGACGCAGGGGATGAGCCGCGGGTGCCCGAGAATCTTCTCGATCAATCCCAGATTGAGGTAGGCGCGAAACCAGTTCTTCACCCGGCCGCTCTCGAGCATCTTGGTGATCAGGCCTTCCACCTGCCGGGCCACTTTGACGCGATCGTAGAAATAATTGTCGTTCTTGTAGAACTGCCACGCGTTGTGCAGCGTCGAGGTGGCGAGCTCGAACCCCTCGCTGCGCGCGAACTCATAGGTTCTCACCAGCTGATCGACGTTCTCGTCCTGGATGACGAAGGCGAACCCGAGGTCGGTGCCCCCCGCCTCGCGCAGCTGGCGCAGTCCCTTGACCTTGGTCGCGTAGCCGTCATCCTCGCCGCGGATGCGGTTGCTCGTGGTTGCGTCGCCCTCCAGGCTGAACCGCACCTTGATGTTGGGATATTTCTTGATGATCGGGACCAGCTTCTCCGGGTGCAGCCCGTTGGAGCTGATCTCCATGATGCGCGCCTTCGGATAAAGGATATCCACCAGCGCGGTCAGATCCCGGCGCAAGGTCGGCTCGCCGCCCGACAGGTTCAGATTGTCGAACCCGCCGGGGAGCTTGGCGAGGGTCTCGGCGGTGACCTCCAGCTTGGGCTCGGTGGGGTTCTTCCAGATGTAGCACATCTGGCAGCGCGAATTGCAGCGAAAAGTCGGTATAACGGTCAGATCCATCGGCGCCCCTCATTGAGTAGCGCGACTATATGCCACCTGTCGCGCCCTCACCATCGGACACCGCCGTCAACGCGAAGGATATTCTCCAAAACCCAACGCACATCACGACGCCAAAGCGTTATGACAGTCTTGAGCTGTGAACCATGCACTCCATTGCATCGCAAAGTTGTGTTAAGAAGCCGGCGCCTACCCACGGCTCTGCGCCGCCGGGTAACGCCGGCCGCCGGGGCGATGCCGAATTAGTCAGCCCATAAGTTAACTATGCCCCGACTCCTGGCACTCAATAATTATTATTACCGCCGAGGGGGATCGGAAGCGGTCTACTTCGAGCACAACCGGCTTTTCGAGGAGGCCGGCTGGGAAGTGATTCCATTCTCGATGCAAAATGCCCTGAATCTACCGACGCCATGGTCCGCCCATTTCATTCCGGATACCGAGAACGCCCGCTCTCCCCTCGCGAAAATTGGACGCGCGGCGGATGCCGTCTACTCGCTTCCGGCGGCCCGCCGCATCCGCCGTCTCACGGCGCTGGCGCGGCCGGACATCGCCCACGCGCACAACATCTACCATCATTTGTCGCCGTCGGTGCTGGTGGAGCTGCATCGGCGTGATATCCCCGTGGTGCTGACGCTGCACGATCTCAAACTGGTTTGTCCCGCGTACAAGATGCATACTCACGGAGCTATTTGTGAGGCTTGCCGCGGGGGAGCGCTGAGCAACGTCATCAAAAATCGGTGCATCAAGGATTCCACCGCGATGAGCGCGCTCGTGTGGCTGGAATCGACCGTGCATCGGACGCTCGAACTGTACGAGCGCAATGTCAGCCGCTTCGTCGTCCCGAGCCGCTTCTTCGGATCCAAGCTCGCCGACTGGGGTGTCGACACCCAAAAGTTCCGCTATGTGCCGAATTCCATCGACGTGGAGGCGTTCGAGCCGACCCACGAGTCCGGCGATGGATTCGTCTACCTGGGACGACTGGTTGCGGAGAAAGGGGTCGCCACCTTGATCAGGGCCGCCGCCCAAGCCGCCGTGCGGCTGCGCATCGTCGGCACCGGCCCGGAGGAAGCCTCCTTGCGGAGTCTCGCCGCGCAGCTTGGTGGCGAGGTGGAGTTCACCGGCTACCTGAGCGGCGCCGCCCTGCGCGCTGCGGTCACCGCGGCGCGCGCCGTGGTCATACCGTCCGAATGGTATGAGAACGCCCCGATCAGCGTGATGGAGGCCAGCGCCCTGGCGCGTCCGATCATCGGCGCGGACGTGGGCGGCATCCCCGAATTGATCGTCGCGGGTGAAACCGGCTTCGTCTTCAAAAGCGGCGACGTGGACTCTCTGGCCGCCGTGCTCACCCAAGTTCAGAGCCTCCCTCAGGAGCGCTTGCGCCGGATCGGCGCCGCCGGAAGGGATCTGATGCGAACCGAATTCAGCCCGTCCCTGTATCGGGAACGGATGTTGAAACTATATGAGGAAATTGGCGTAATTCACTGATTATAAAAATAATAATAAATTACAAACGAGGGGAACATGAAGAAGAATCTGGGGAAGGGGCCGAATATCATCGCGCTCGGGTTTCGCGGCATGCCGAACGTTCCGGGCGGTGTCGAAGTGCACGCCGCGGAGCTCTATCCGCGCCTGCAGGCACTCGGCGCGAATGTCACCGTGCTCGGCCGAATCCCCTATCGACCGGCGCAATCGCCCGCCTCCTGGAAAGGCGTCGCGGTACGCTGGCTGTCGACGCCGAAACGGGAGGGAGTCGAGGCTCTGGTGCATACCTTCCTGGGCGTTCTCTATGCCGGCATTCGACGACCCGACGTGCTGCACATCCATGCCGTGGGACCGTGGCTGTTCGTGCCGCTCGCGAAGCTCCTCGGGCTCAAGGTGGTGGTCACGCACCACGGCCAGGATTATCTGCGCGAGAAGTGGCACGCGCCCGCGCGCGCGCTGCTGCGGCTCGGCGAGCGGCTGGGGATGCGTTTCGCCGATGAGCGCATCGTGATATCGCGCTCGATCGTGGACTGGGTGCAGCAGGAATACCATTGCAGCACCACCTTGATCCCCAACGGCGTTGCCGACTTGAAGCCGGTGACGACCCATTCGCTCCTGGACAAGTACGGCCTCACGCCCCACCGGTACATCATTCAGGTCAGCCGGCTCGTGCCGGAAAAGCGGCAGCTCGATTTGATCACGGCGTTCGAGGCCGCGGGCCTTCCAGGCTGGAAGCTCATTCTGGTGGGCGGCGCCCAGGGATCTCAGCGCTATGCCGATCTGGTGGCGGCGCGCAGCGCCGGCAACCCCTCGATCGTCAGCGCCGGCTTTCTCTCGGGCCCGGACGTGCAGGAACTGTTGTCCCATGCCGGCCTTTTTGCGCTGCCCTCCTCGCATGAGGGACTGCCCATCTCCCTGCTCGAAGCCATGCGCCTCGGCACGCCGATCGTGGCCAGCGACATTGCCGCCAACCGCGAGACCGGGCTCGATGACTCGTGTTATTTCCCGGTAGGCGATACCGACGCCCTGACCGAGCGGCTGCGTACGCTGGCCGCGGCGACGCCCGAGCAGCGTGCGCTCATCGCGCAGCGCCTGCGCGCCGCCTGCACGCGCTACGACTGGGACGACATTGCCGAGTCGACCATGCTGGTGATGAAGCGCGCCGCCGGCTACTCGGTCCCGGTGGTACTGCCCAAAACCAGCTCGGTGCAGATTCACTGAAGCATGCGCAATGCCTTGCTGTATGCGGCCGGGCTCGGTTTTCTGACCCTGGCCAAGGCCAAGCACACCCTTCAGGGGTATGCCTCACCGAAGCCGATTTCATCCGCCGATACGGAACGCTGCATCGCCTACGACTTGAAGGTGGTCGATCAGTGGCTCGCGCATCTCAAAACCTATGCCGGACCCACCGGCCAGGTGCAGGGCAAGCGCGTGCTCGAATTGGGACCGGGCTCGGATCTCGGCGTGGGGCTCTATCTCCTCGCACGCGGTGCGGCAAGCTACGGGGCCTGCGATGTGAACGACCTGATGAGCGGGGTTTCTGACCGCTTCTATGAGGCGTTGATCGCGCGGATTCGGGCTTTGGGGGGAACAGACACCGCCGCGCTCGAGCCGGAATTGAAGCTCGCCCGACGCCATGAGGGCTCGCGGCTGCGCCTGGTGGTCCGCAAGGACTTCGATCTGGTGTCCGCTTTCGGCGCGCACAGCATCGACCTCGTGTTCAGCCAGGCCGCCTTCGAGCATTTCGACGATGTCGAGCGGACGGTCGAGCAGCTGAGCGTCGTGTGCCGGCCGGGTGCGCAGATCGTGGCCGAGATCGACTTGAAAACCCACTCGCGCTGGGTTCGGGACCATGACCCCAACAGCATCTATCGATATTCGGACTCCCTCTACCGGGCGCTCTGGTTTCGAGGCATCCCCAACCGGGTACGGCCCTACGAATACCGCGAAATCTTCGAGGCTCACGGCTGGTCCAACGTGGTCATCACGCCGCTCGAGCGAATCTCGGACCCCCGCAAGCTGGGTTCGGTCAGCCGGCGGTTTCGGGATCCGCGCAACGAGCTCGACCTCTTGTCGATCGTCTTTTGCGCGACCAAAGGCGCCGCCAACGCTTAGGCGTCCCGCCGAGATCGCCCCGAAGCCGGGGAGCCGCCATCCAGGCAGGTCCGAGAGCCGTCAATTCGTCGGCCGAGATGAGAAGAATTCTTGGCTTGGCCTTCTCCGTCACTCCCGTTGCGCTCATAATCCGACTTCCGACGGCGCTAACAACCGTTGCGTGGCAGCAACGATCGAACGGGCGCAGGCCGGTCACCTTCGCTGGGAAGCCGAATGTCGATCAACAAATTCATCCGATCTCTCCTGCCCGGCCACGCGAGTCGTCACGCGCCCGTGGCACAGGACTGCAAAACCCCCCGCCATCATTGGGTGAGCAATCCCTGGCATGCAGTGTCGATCGTGTCGAGCACACCGGCCTGCCACAAGGCTCGCTCGCTGGCGCGCCTGCGCTTTCTATCGAGTCAGGCGCCGTCCCTGCCGCTCGAGGGATGCGAGATGAGGAAGTGTTCGTGCCACTACCGGCATCATGAAGACCGGCGGCGGCGGCTGCGACGGGCGGCCGACGTGGCAGCGAGCGGCGCCTACTGGCGCGGTCCGGAACGGCGCCAGTCGGGCGGCCGACGCGCAACCGACGCCACTTGAAGGCTAGCGGACCGCGTAATAATCGCGAAACCACTCCACGAAGCGGCGCACTCCGTCCTCGACCGGTGTGCCCGGCTTGTAATCGACATCCTCGATGAGCTCGCTCACGTCGGCAAAGGTATCCGCCACGTCCCCAGGCTGCATCGGACGCATGATTTTCTCCACCCGTTTGCCCAGACACTCCTCGAGCAGCTCCACATAGCGCAACAGGTCGATCGGCCGATTGCTGCCGATATTGTAGAGGCGGTAGGGCGCTGCGCTCCGGCCGGGGTCGGCGCGTGCGCTATCCCAAGCGGGGTCCGGAGCCGGAACATGGTCGAGAACCCGCACCACCCCTTCGACGATATCGTCGATATAGGTGAAATCGCGTTTGTGATGGCCGTGATTGAATATTTCGATCGGCTTGCCGTCGACTATCGCCCGCGCAAACAGGAACAGCGCCATGTCCGGGCGCCCCCACGGCCCATAGACCGTAAAGAACCGCAGGCCGGTCGTGGGCAGCCCGAACAGGCTGGAATAGCTGTGCGCCATGAGCTCGTTGGCCCGCTTGGTCGCGGCATACAGCGATACCGGATGGGAGGCCGGCTGGTGGACGGTATACGGAAGCTTCGTTTCCGCGCCGTAGACCGAGCTCGACGAGGCATACACCAGATGCCCCACCCCGTGGTGGCGGCAGCCCTCGAGGACGTTGAGGGTGCCGACGATGTTGCTCTCCACGTAGGCATGCGGAGCCTTGAGAGAGTGGCGCACGCCGGCCTGGGCCCCCAGGTGCACGACGCGGTCGAAGCGCTCGGCGGCGAATAGGGCCTGCATGGCGCTGCGGTCGGCCAGATCGGTCTCGGTGAAGCGGAACTGCCGTTGGGGCTCGAGCAGCGCGAGGCGGTCGCGCTTCAAGGAAACCGCGTAATAATCGTTCAGATTATCGAGCCCGAGTACTTCGTCCCCCTGCTCGAGCAGGCGCCGCGCGGTGGCGGCGCCGATGAATCCGGCGGCGCCCGTGACCAGTGTTTTCATGGCGGCGGAAGTATACTGGAAGGCGACCCGGATCGATCCCGATTGAACATACCTCACGGCGCTTCGCGATCCAAATCCCAGTTTTGCCGCACCCGCCGGGGTTGTCGGGGAACTCGCCGTGCCTGTGCTACATTTGCGCCCTGAAACGCAAGTCAGCGAGTATCGAGTTGTACCCGCCACCCAAACTGTCGGTCATCGTGCCGTATTACAACGAGGAAGACAGCATCGGCGCCATGCACGATGCCATCGTGGCCGCCATCGGGCCGCTCGGCATATCGTTCGAGATGGTGTTCGTCGATGACGGCAGCCGCGACCAGACGGCCGCCCGGGCCGAGGACATCGCCCGGCGCGATCCGCGGGTCCGCTTCGTCAAGTTTCGGCGCAACTACGGTCAGACCGCCGCCATGGCGGCCGGTATCGAGTACGCGACCGGCGAGATCCTGGTGACCATGGACGGGGACCTGCAGAACGATCCCAAGGACATCGAGCATTTCCTGGCCAAGATGGACGAGGGCTACGACCTCGTCGTCGGCTGGCGGCACAAGCGGCAGGACCGGTTGGTGTCGCGTAAAATCCCCTCCCGGATCGCAAACTGGCTGATCGGCAAGGTCACCGGCATCCCGATCACCGACAATGGCTGCTCGCTCAAGGCGTTTCGCGCCTCGCTCATCAAGGGCATTCCGCTGTACTCGGAGATGCACCGCTTCATCCCGGCCATGGCGTCGATTGCCGGTCCGAGGATTGCGGAAATCAAGGTGCGCCATCATGCCCGGCAGTTCGGTCAATCCAAATACGGGCTCTCCAGAATCTACAAGGTGTTGCTGGACTTGATGGTGATCAAGACGATCGCCTCGTTCACCGCACGCCCCCTGCTCTGGTTCAGCATGCTTTGCCTGCCGCTGGCGCTGATCGGCCTGGTCACGCTCGTCGGCGGTCTTTGGATGACCCTGCCCGACGGCGGCATGTCGCTGCCGCTGACCGGCAGCGGCATCATATTCTTGACTGCCGTATTGACCCTCCTGGCGAGCGGCACCCTGGGCGAATTGATCTACCGGTTGGGCGATGTGCGCCCGGAGGACTTTGCCCGGCTCACCATGAAATCAAACGCTTCGGGAACGCACTTATGATCACCAACGCCGACGCGCGCAGCTCCGTATCGGTCATCGTGCCGGTCGGTGATCGGCAGACTCCGATCGATCGATTGTTCCCCGAATACGAATCCGGCATCGCATCGCTCGGCATCCCGTACGAGTTCGTGTTCGTGCTCGATGGCCCGCATCCGTCCACGGAAAGCGCGCTGGTGAAATTGATCGCGCAGGGGAAACCCGTGACCGTGGTCAGTCTGACGCGCTATTTCGGCGAGGCGACCGCGCTGATGATCGGTTTCGAGCGCGCCAAGGGCAACATCATCGTCACCCTGCCGGCCCATCTGCAGGTGGAGGGGAATGAAATCGCGAAACTCGTGGCCGCGCTCGACGACGCCCACATGGCGGTCGGCTACCGCGAGCCGCGGGCCAGCAACTGGTGGATGTCGCTGCGGCAGCGGGTGTTTCACGGTCTGTTGAATTTCGTGACCCAATTGAACTTCCGTGATCTCGGCTGCGCCGTCCGCGCGTTCGATCGCAAGGTTCTCGAGGAGGTGCAGCTGTACGGCGACCAGCAGCGTTTCCTGCCGCTGCTCGCCGAGCGCCAGGGCTTTCGCGTGCGCCAGGTGCCGGTGCGCCAGTCCAAAGACGACCGGCGCGACGACATGTACCGCCCGCGCACCTATACGCGCGGCTTTCTCGACATCTTCACCGTGTTCTTCCTGGTTCGCTTCACCAAGAAGCCGTTGCGCTTCTTCGGCATGATCGGCATCGCCACGTTCTCGCTGGGGATACTCGAGCTCGTGTATCTCGTGTTCGAGCGCATGGTTTATCACAGCCCGCTTGCCGACCGGCCCGCACTGCTTCTGGCATCGCTGCTGATCGTGCTGGGAGTGCAGATATTCGCACTCGGTTTGTTGGGCGAATTGATCATCTTCACCCATGCCGGCGGCTCGAAAGACTACAAGGTCGACCGGGTGATCCAGTATCCGGAACCGGCCGAGCTGCTCGAGCCGGCCAACGCGCCGGTCGCGCAGAGCGGCGGTCGATTCGGCGTGTCCTTCCCGGTATCCGGCTAAAGAGACTCGAACCGGGGGCGGTGCGATGCGCAAGCTATCGAAGCTCTTGCTGAAGGCGTTCGCCCGATCCGCGCGGCCGTATCTCAAGACCTACGGCCTGCTGCAAACCTCCAAGGTGTTCAATCGATCCGCACTGGTGTTCGAGCCGGCGGCCGAAGCGGTGCTGGTCATCGCGCCGCACATGGATGATGAGATCATCGGCTGCGGGGGAACGCTCGCCAAGCACGTCGCCCGGGGAGGCTCGGTCACCGTGGTGTTCCTGACCGACGGCGCGGCGGGCGGCGCGGCGCCCGACGCCGCCGCGCCGGATCGAGCGGCCGAGCCGCTCACCGAGGTGCGCAAGCGCGAGGCCCGGCTCGCACTCGCCGTGCTCGGCATTCGACAATTGGAGTTCCTGGAGGGGACGGACGGAGCGCTGTCGCCCACCCCGGAGCTCGTCGACAAATTGCGCGCCATCCTGAGGCTCGGACGTTTCGACGTGTGCTACCTGCCGTTCTTCCTCGAGGCGCATCCGGACCACCGCGTTGCCAGCCGCATTCTATTGGACGCTGCCGACGGCGAGGCGCGCGGGCTGCAGTGCATGGGCTACGAGATCTGGACCGCGCTGTTCCCGAATTGCCTGGTCAACATCGATGAGACGGCGGAGCTCAAGCGCGAGGCATTGAGTCATTATCGCAGCCAGCTCGCCGAGGCCGACTATGCGCACACCCAGTTCGGCCTCAACGCCTACCGCTCGGCGGCGTTCCTCGGCGGCAGCTGCCGCTATGCCGAGGCGTTTTGCGCGCTGCCGCTTGCGCAGTACCGGGAGATGCATGACGCGTACATGCATCGGGGATAGTCGGCGCTCAAATCGACACTTCGACGACGCCCGACAGCGCGCTCTCGATCTTCTGCGCGTCGAAATCCGTCACGGCGAAATACCACGTCCCCGGCGCGAGATTGACGAGCGTGTAGCTCACTGCCGCGGCATCGTCGACGTCGATCACATGGGTGAGCGAGCCCGCGGCGGTACCGTAATGGATGCGGTAGCCAGCAACGTTCGTCATGCCGTTGATGTCGGCCGCCGGCGCCATCCATGACACCGTTGCGGTACCTGACTGCGGGGGCGCCGTTGTTTGGCCGCTCGTGCCTGCCGCCGTACCGGAAGTGTCGGTTGCCGCAGCGGCTGATGAGCCGCTCGATGCATCCGATGATCCGTTCTGGCATCCGAACAAGAGAGCGCCGATGAGCACCATCGAGATCGATGCGCCGGCGCGGCGCAGAGTCATGGACATGTCGAAAATTCCTGTATCGCGTACTGAAAAAAAATCGCGCCGGGCCGCGGTGGAGAGAGTTCACTATGCGAGAGGACATTCGACAATATGTCGTGCTCGACAGACACCTGTCTGCGAACAGCTACATTTATAGGGAAAATGTGAACTGCTTCAAGTTTTTCGGTTCGATCGGCGGAGCATCGGCGCATGTTGTTCAATAGCGGCGTCTTCGCGCTGTTCTTCGCAGCGTTCCTTCCGCTGTTTCTGCTCTGCAGGCGCCACGTCGCGCTCCGCAATCTTCTTCTCATCGTCGCGAGTTACATTTTTTACGGGTGGTGGGATCCGCGCTTCCTGATTCTCGTGGCCGTGTCCACGTCGGTCGATTACCTGGCGGCGCTCGGCGCATCCAACCAGCCGGTGCGCACCGTGGACATCGCGAAGAGCGCGGGATACCTCGTCGCGGTCACCGTCGCATCGCTCGCTGCGGCGAGCGCGCGCGATCGGTGGCTCGCCGCCGCGGTTGCGGCCGGCATGCTGGCGATCGGTCTCGCGATCTTCGCGATCCGATGCACACCGGCCGCGTCGAGACCCCGCAACTGGCTGCTGCTCTCGCTGTTCACCAACCTCGGAATCCTGGCCTTTTTCAAGTACTTCAATTTCTTCGTGGGATCCGCGACCGCGTTGCTCGATCAGTTCGGACTCGGGTTGCACGCTCCCTCGCTCGTGATCATCCTGCCGGTGGGCCTCTCCTTCTACACGTTCCAGGCCATCAGCCGCACCATCGACTCGTTTCAGCGCCGCTACGAGCCCCGCTACTCGATCATCAATTACGCCGCGTTTCACGCGTTCTTTCCGCAGCTCGTCGCAGGCCCCATCGAGCGCGCGGGCCACCTCATGCCCCAATTCGAGACGGTGCGCCCGCTCGATCGGCCGCTCTTCACCACGGGCGCGCTGCTGTTCCTGTGGGGCCTGTACCAAAAGGTGGTCATCGCGGATAACGTGGCGCCGATTGCGGATGCGGTGTTCAATGCACCCGCCCACCACAGCGCGGGCGCCACGCTGGCCGCCGTGCTCGCGTTCGCGGTGCAGATCTACTGCGATTTCTGCGGATATTCGAACATGGCGAGGGGCCTCGCGCGCTGTCTCGGATTCGATCTGATGGTCAATTTCAATCTGCCCTACTTCGCCCGCACGCCGTCGGAGTTCTGGCAGCGCTGGCACATCAGCCTGTCCCGGTGGCTGCGCGACTACCTGTACATCCCCCTGGGGGGCAATCGCGGCGGCCCGCTCGCCATGTACCGGAATCTCATGATCACGATGCTGCTCGGGGGCCTATGGCACGGCGCCTCGTGGACTTTCGTCGCCTGGGGCGCCTTTCACGGCGCCATTCAGGTCCTGTACCGAGCGCTCAAGATCGACGCGTTGATCGAGAAATCCACGATGGGCTCGCTGCGCGGAGCGCTGATACAGGGGGCTTCCTGGTTCGTGACGATGGTCCTGGTGTGCATCGGTTGGATACTGTTCCGCTCGCGCAGCTTCGGCGACGCCCTCGCGGTGCTCGGCAATTTGGCCGGCCATTCAGCCTACCCCGCAGCGACGGAGGCATCCGGCGCGTTCGTCACGCTCTTCGGCTATTGCGCGCCTCTGATTGCCGTCGAGATCTATCAGCGCGCCTCCGGACGTCTGGAAGTTCTGACGGCGGGACCCTTTCTGGTTCGATACACCGCCGCGATGTCGGTGGTGCTGACGCTCGTCGCGTTCAGCGCGCCGGGCGGCCGGGAGTTCATCTACTTTGACTTCTGAGTCCCCGAAGTTGGAGATCGGCGACATGCCGGCCGGCGGCAGGAGCTCCCGGCCTTGGGCGTCCTGGGCGGCGCGCGGCGCAGCGTTCGTCGCACTCGTCGCTTACACGCTGGTGTTTTCCGAGATCTTCGTTCGCATCGTCGATCCGCAGGCCGTCATGCCGCGCTACATCACCGGCACGGCGTGGGGAGTCCGGGGCAATATTCCAAATGCCCGCTACTCGCATCACACGCCCGAAGTGGACGTTCAGTATCGGATCAATGCCCAGGGTCTGCGCGCCGACCGGGAGTATCCGCTCGCCAAGCCGGCCGGCGTGTGCCGGATTGCAGTCTTCGGCGACTCGTTCATGTTCGGCCTCGAGGCAAACCTCGAGGACACGTTCAGCGACCGGCTGGAGAAAACGTTGAGGTCCCGGGGAATCGCGGCGGAAGTCATGAACTTCGCGGTCGGCGGCTTCGGAACCGCGGAGATGCTGCAGACCTACGAGCAATTCGGCCGCCAATTCGACCCCGACATCGTGATGTTCTCCTGGGACCTGTCCGACCTTAATGACAACGTCCGCTCGGACCTCTACCGGCTCGAGGACGGCCGCTTGATCAGGGCCCATGCCACCTATCTGCCCGCCGTCGGCGTCCAGGACTTCTTGATGAAATACCGGCTGTACCGCTTCATAGCCGATCACAGCCAGCTCTACACCTTCGTGCGCGAGCGGCTGAACGTGCTGCTGAAGCGGCGCCAGCTCGACGCACAGAAGAGCCGATTGGGCGCGGAGGCGGCTGCGGACGCGGAAGAAGGCGCCGCTCCGGTCGCCACCGACGTCGATGAGCTGCAGCACAAGAACAAGATCGACCTGTCGGCGGCCATCCTCGAACACGCGCACGATGAGATCACCGCGAGCGGCCGGGAATTCTATCTGGTCGACATTCCCGCCCGCGTATCACGGACCGAATTCTCATCGCCGCTCGATGTGCTTCCGGACTCGATCCGCAGCGAGATCTCGGTGGTCCAGCCGACCCCGGCGATGCGCAAGGCCGCGCGGCCGGACTTGCGCCTGTACTACGAGAGGGGGCTGGGTCACCTCACACCCACCGGCATCGGCATCGTGGTCCGGGAGGCGGCTCAGGTACTCGAGGCCTCACCCCGCCTCGAGTCCTGCGCAGCGAAGCCCCGCCGCCCGAATCAAGGATAGTTGGCCGGATAGGCGGTATGAATCAGCGGATTCGCGGCCAGGGTGACCGCGAGATTCGACCACTTCAGGGCCGCGGGCACCGAATATCCATTGAACACTTCGGTGCCGGCGAGGTGCGTCCAGAAGGCGTGCGAGGCGAAGTAGGACTGATTCAGCGCCTGGATGAAATCCGTCGGCGTCCAGGGTCCGCCGACATTGTTGAAGTAGGCACCGACCATATCGGGCGACTGAATTTCCATCATCGCGCGCATCCGGGGGCGCAGGTCCGTCAGGCCGCCGTTCGAGTCGACGCCCATGTACGTTTGCAGGCCGTCGGAGATGATGGTCGTGCCGTGGGTCGACAGCGAGGATTGACCCATGGTGTCCGCGCTGCCCGTGGAGATGCGGTTGTTCGCCATCCACTGTTCCAGCGCCACGGCGGCGGCCGGCCGGTTGAACCAGCTGTTCTGTTCCACCACGCTCGTGTGGGGAAACGCCGCCGTGGCCGCGGTCAGCAGCCGCTCGAGCTGGGTCAACCAGGCGTCATCCGAATACTGCGGGTCCGGGTTGGCGAAGAAGGTCGCAGCCTGCGCGATCGCGGCATCTTCCTGAATGACCAGCGCTTCGACATTGGGGTCGCTGTCGAGATGTTGGCCGAGCGCTTGCACCAGGGCGATGAACCGGTTCATGACGGCCGGGTTGTACAAGGCGGGGGCGTACAGGCCCGTCGAAGCCCCGTTGGCGTTCTGCCCCCACCAACCGTAGCTTCCGGCGACCGGACTGGCCCCGTACGCCGGGTTTTGCTGGATGTAGAGCGGGAATATACCGCCGCTATTTTGGCCCATCGCGTGCTGACTGTAGATCCACAGGCCGATGACCAGCCGCTTCGGCTTGTTGTAGGCCGTCTTGAGGCGCGCCAGCATCGCATCGACCACCGAGAAATCATAATTGCCCTGGGTCGGCTCCAAGGCCCCCCAGGTGAACCAGGCGCGGTAGCCAAGGACGGCGTCTTGATTGTTGAGGTCGTCGAGCTCGGGCTGGATGTAGCTCAGGGTCCTGCCGGCGCTCATGAGGCCGTCGGAGGCCATGTAGTGGCCGGGATTCCATTTGATCGACCCGGATGCGGGCGTCGGGCCGCCGGGAGCCGGCGTCGATACGCAATGATTGTTGACGCATACCTGGGGCGGCGGGTCGGGCTGGGTCGCTGACGCCGGCGCAGCGTACACGCTCAAGCACATCCAACTCGCGATCACGCCCGCCATCTTCCGGATCATCATGCCTGCCTCTCCTCGTATCGACTGAACGACTATGGTCCGTCCCGTGGTGATCGACCGTCAATTGTCTACACCTGGAGACATGGGCACGATAGCCGGCGCCGATGCACCCCTCAACGGAGCAATGCGGCGGGTTCGCCCAGATTTGCCCGACTCGAGTCCGCGGTGTCGCACCCGGGACGCCCGGGTTATGTCAAAAAGCCCGCGCCTCGCGAGGTGCTACGACGCTGACAACGAGCCGGCGCTGCTCACCGCACTCTGGGGACGGCCCCTGACCCTGTCCTTGGCGAGCGCAACGCAGCGTGCACACACCAGGCCCGCGAAGTACCAGTACAGATAGGTGACGGACGGGAATTCATGGAAATTAATGTAGATCACGTCGAGGGCGTAGATCATCACGACCCCGGTCCAGCCGACGGCAAACACGCCGACGAACGATTGATCCCGACGCGCCACGGCCAGCGTATCGATGAACATCATCCACAGCAGAGCACCGATCAAGAGGACGCCGAAAACGCCGAACTCGAGCAGGAAAAAAGTGAAGGATATGATCGAGAACTTCTGGAACAGCAGGTAGTACTGACCCTCGAAGCTCGGGCCGAGCGTCGACGGTGAGACCGCACCCAGGCCGAGACCGAATGCGAGCCTCACCGGATCCTTCGCGAGAAACTCGAAGGGGACCACGATGGCATCGCCGCGGCGCACGTCCTTCTTGGTGCCTACGCCGCCCACGTCGGAGCTCAGGTACCTGCTGAGTGCCTTCTCGTTGGTGAAGAACGTCGTGATGTCCTTCTCGTTCTTGTACGGGTTGTAGCGCTGGGTGAAATTGTAGATGGGGATGAAAAGCAGGCCCGCCACCACCAGCGCGGCGCAAGTCATCATGAAGTACTTGAGCTTCTTGCCCCGTTCCGCGCCGAACAGCAGCGTCGCCAGGAGGCCCAACGGCAGGAAAATCACCGTCACCTTGGTTTCGTTGATGGTCGTCGGGATGAGCAGGAAGAAAAACAGCACCCAATACGTGAGCGGCCGCATGCGCTTGCGCAGGAACATCCCGGTCAGGATGAGTACGGTACAGATGAGGAACAAGGTGAGGATGCCGGAGTCCATCAGGGTGCCTCTGACATCGTCTCCGGTGAAGCGCCCCTCGCTCTGGATCACGTATTGCTGATAGATCGCGACCGGGACCTGAAACAGCGCAACCGCCAGCAGCCATTTGAGCTGGCGCTTCAGATCCTGGTCGCTCAAGTACATCACGGCCGGCAGGAAGAACATGGGCACGGGCCGCAGATAGAATCGCGTGCCGCTGAGCAGCGGGCCCACGCCGGACTGGTTGTTGATGATGCCGCAGATGATCACCACGGTCATGGCCCCGAACACGATCCAGTACTTCGGCGCGACCAAGCGGAAGCGGTTGCGGACCCCGGCGAACAGCACGTAGACGATGACGATGCCCGACAGGGCATCCGGCAAGAACCGCAGGAGCGGCGGCAGCGCGAGCGCCTTGACCAGCCAATCGTTCAGCGTGACGGCGAGAAACACAATCAGCGTGAAAATTTGCATCCCGGCTACGCTCCATCCCGAGCGGCTTGCGGCGACCGGCCGCTCGCCTCGATGCTGAGCACGTCGCTATCTCCGTAGAGCGTGTGCCACAGGGAGGTCACCGACCATCGATGCAGTCGGGCGGCGGCACGCAGGTGCTCCTCGGTGTCCGGATAGACCATGACCAGGACCCGGCGGCCGGACTCAACAAGGGGCATCAGGTCCTCCTCCGAATGCAGCAGCGGATGATTGGTCCAGCGTTCCGTTCGACCGTCCCGGCAAACGTACGCATCGTAGCGCGGGTCCTTGCCGTCGATGTAGAAATAGTCGACCCGGCCGAAGTAGGGATCGAGATTCGGAACTCCCACGATCACGACATCGCCCGCCCGCACGTGAGTCGCGAGCCAGGCCGCGGCCCCGCGCACGTCGTTGCGCGGATAGTAGTGCGCGGCGCGGACGGCCGACATGCCGACCCGAAAGTTCGTTTCGGCCCGATCCACGTGGGCGAGGTGCAGCGGCTGAAAATCCTCCGTCGCGCCGAAACACACCAGCGGCAGGGCGGCGCCGACGGCGATGGGCGCACGCCGCCAGATCCAGCCGGCGAGCACGGGCAAACCGCAAACGCCCAAAATCACCAGCAGCGGATACAGGAAGAACACATAGCGGGTCTCGATCCGCTCGGTGCGGGTTGCCGCGACGGCCAGCCCCATCAGCACCAGGAGGCTGATCATGGCCGTGACCGGATCGAGACGCTCGCGATACCGGGACAGGGATCTGGCGAACTCGACCAGGATGGCGAGCGCGAGCGCCACCGACCACAACGGCATCGTGCGGCCCAACGGACGGATGACGGCATCGAAGACATCGGGGAATCCGAACCCTTGATGCAGGACGTAGCGCACCGATCCGGATGCCCCGAGCGAGAGGAAGAGACCGTCCGAGACGCCCGTCCACGACTCGAAGGCCAGCCAGAACACGGCGAACGAGACCGCGGCCGGCAGAAAAAATCCAGGACGGGACCGTCGAGGCGGCTCGGTAAACCGGGACAAAAGCATCAAGACGTAGATGCCTGCGGCCGCGGTAAGCCAATGCGCCGCCGCCATCGCTAGGGCGGCGCCGAGAGCGGCCGTCGCCCAGCGCCGCTCTCGAGGCAAACCGCTGCGTCGCAGGGACAGCAGGGCGAGGCCCGCGACGAGCGCCACCAGCACCGACCAGCCGACGAGCCAGCCGTGATGCCGCCACAACGGGCCGAATCCCTGTACACCCAGTTGCACGAGCCGGCCTCGCGGTCCTCCCGAGGAGTGCCCGGAGCCTGCCGAGGCGGGGCCACGAAAGTCGTTCGTGCCGAACCAGTACAACAGGCCGAGAAGCCCGCTGAGAGCCGTGAGTCGCAGCCCATGGGCAAGCTTCAGTCGGCCTTGCTCGTGCGTGAGCAGCACGGCCCAGAGGTTGGCGACCCCGAGCAACACCCCGCCCTCCCAGGTCAGCACGCCGACCACGGAAAGGGCGATCATCCAGCCGAGCGCCGCTCGGTGACGGTCGATGGTATAGCGCAGGAAGAACAGCAGATACCACATGAATACCGCCTGAAACGGTGCGTACATGCGGGCGAAACGGCCCATCTCGATCTCCCAGATGGAGACGCTGAGAATGATGACGGTCAGCCACCCCGCCTCCGCGCCGCGCGCGCGGCGCGCGACCAAGTAAGCCGCCGGCAGGACCGCCAAGCTGCAGAGGGCGGCGACGAAGCGGCCGGCAAACTCCGGGCCGACCCCCAAGAGGCGGATGCCGGCGACGATGTACTGATACAGGACCCCTCGATTGTAGTAGCCGCCGCAGGCGAAATGAGGCAGCCCGGAGCGGAGCACATTGTCGATCGACCGCGAAATGTAGAATTCGTCGACCCCCAGCGGCCAGGTGCCGATGCCCTTGAACCTGCCATAGATCCCCGCCACGACCGCCGCCGCGGCGATGAGCCACATCGGCCAGCGCATGGCAGCGGGCCGGAAACCCGGATGCTCGTCATGCATGAACATCATCCTCCGCAGGCCCGCCGCAGCGGCCCTCGACGACCTCGAGCAGCCGGCGCTCCACCAGGTCGGCGATCGCGCCATAGGAGCGGTGCTCGATCACGTAGCGGCGACCGCGCTCGCCCATCGCCCTGCATCGCGCGGGATCCTCGAGCAGGCTCAAGATCGCCGCCGCAAAGGCGCCCTCGTCATAGGGTGTGCAGATTCCAGCGCCGCTGTCCTCGATGACCCGCCGTTGCTCCGGATGATCGTTCGCCACCACGGGTTTGCCGGCCGCCAGGTACTCGACCAGCTTGGTGGGCGAGGCGGATTGAAGAATGGGCGTCGGGTAGAAAGGCGAGGTGCACACGTCTGATTCCTGAACGTACACGAGCGCTTCGGGCTGAGGCAGTTGCCCGACGAACACCACCGAGGAGCCGATGCTCCATCGAGCCGCCTCGTTCTCGAGGAAGGTCCGATCCTCGGGATGGTCGCCCTGCCCGACGATATACAGCAGTGCCTGCGGCTTCACCGCGACGACCCGGGCGAAAGCCCGGATCAGGAAATCCAGGCGCCGCACTCGATTGAGCGTTCCGAGATAGAGCACGCAGGGCACCGCGCTCGGCAACAGCCGTCGGCGTTGCGACAAGTCCGGTGCCGCGCAAAGCTCGATGCGCACGCCCATCGGCACGGCGGTCATCTTATCCAGGCGAATACCCTGCGCGGCGACATCGAGGCGCATCTGCTCGCTCTGCACGAACACATGGTCGGCCTTGGGCAGCAGCCAGCGATACAGGAGCCATTTGAAGGCTGCGCCGCGGAGTTTGTAGAGAAGGGGGTAGCGCGCCGTGCCGTCGGCGGCGCGCAACAGGTAATGCTCGGGAAAGGGATAGGAAAGCCAATAGATGAACCGGGTGCGAGACAGCCTGCTCGCCAGCAGCGCCATCACGCCCGACAGAAACTTGTCTTTGACCTCGACTGCATCGTAATGGCGGCGCCGCAGCCTCGAAAAGACGCGCAGATCGTTGCCGATGCCGCGCAGATGCTTCACCACGCGGCTGACCAACGAAGGCCCCAGATTGGTGGCGCCAACCCACGCGCGCCCGCCCTCCCATGCCGAGGTGTAAGGCGCGGCGCAATCTGCCTCGCTCTGCAAAATCAAGTCGATGGTATGGCCGCGCCTGGCGAGCTCCGTACCGAACAGCACCGACAGATCGACGCGCGTGGGCGGAAACGTGTCGGATGAGATGATCAACAGGCGCAGGGGCCTCATGCGTCTCGCTCAGCTCGCGGCGGGCTCGCCGGTTCGCTGATGGAGCAGTCCCAGCACGCGCAGCAGCCGCGCCTCCCGGCCTTGGAACAAATTGACGAGAATGGCGCGATCGGAGCCGCAGAGCGCGGGGCCGCGGATCCAGAGCAGCATGGCGCCTGCAATGATCAGGACACCGAAACCCAGCTGCAGCCACGCCGGCGCGGGGACAGCGGCCTTGACGGCAAAACAGAGGGCCGCGACCGCCGCCCAGGTCGCGACGCCGCCCGCGATGGAGCTGCCCGCATTCAACCACACTGCGCGGCGTCGGACATGCCACCATACGAACGCGTTCTTGAGAATCTGCGAGGATCCGATCGCGAGGGCCGCCCCATACAGACCCAGGCTCGGTACCAGCACCAGCATCGCAATCACGTTGTAGATCGCGAACACCTTGCTCAGCAGCTGAATCTGCGGCTTTTCCTCGTATTGCGCCACCAGGGCCACGGGGGTCGAGAAATTGTTGATGGTCGCGAATCCGACGATGAGCGGCAGCAGCCAGGATTGTTCGGCGAATTTTCCGCCGAAAACGACCCGCACGAGCTCCGCGTGATAGGCGGTACAGAAAGTGAGCACGGGCCAGAGCATGAGCAGATTGGTGTTCAGGAGAAAGGTGAAATATTGCGGCACGCGCTCGTCGGCTTGCGCCGGCTTCACTGCGAAGAACATCGGCTGGATGATGTTGTCGAACAGCCGTCCGGGCAAGAGATTCAGCGCCATCTCGTTCAAACGCATGTAGAAGGAGTAGATGCCCACCGCCACGGGATTCATGAAAGCGGCGATGAAGAAGTTATCGATGCGCGAATCGAGGAACAAGGTGCCGGCGTCGTTGAAATTGTTGAAGGCACCGTATTTCAACAGGCGCTTGCGCTCCGACTGCGCGGGCCGATACTCGGACGATGGAGCCTCGAGCCGGCACTTGCGCCGATAGATGATGCGCAGGAACACGTAGACCAGGGCGGAGGCGAGCAAGTCGGCGTAAATCGCCCTTCGCAGCGTCAGCGCGTGTTCGAAGGCCAGGATCGAGTAAGCGGTGAGCTTGACGAATGACAGCATCGCGATCGAGCCCACGCTGAATCGGTGCAGCATGTGGGCGGCCAGGGTGAGCTGCAGAACCTGCGTCTGAAAATACAGCAGGATGATCAAGCTGAAGATCCCGAACTCCGTTCGATACGGACCGAGATCGAAGCGCGGCGCCACGTGTTTCCACACGAGCAGCACCAGTCCGAGGATGACCAGATTGGTGACGAATCGCAGCGCTGCGACCCGCCGCACGAGCCAGGCGGCTCCCGCGAGGTTGCCGACGCGCAGATATTCCGGCTGGAAGCGCCGCAGCGTCTGCTCCAGCCCGAGCGAGGCGGCCGTGCCGACGAGCGGAATGAACGAGTAGAGCAGGTTCAGGAGACCGAAGTCCTCCTTGCTGATGGCGCGGACCAGCACCACGTAGCCGAGCACCGTGGTGAGCTGGGAGACCCCCCGGTAGGTGATGGTGTCGAACAGCGACCTGCGGGCCTTGCTGCGATCGTAAAGCGCCATACTCGGACCCGAGCGACGCCGGTCAGCGTGGCGGGCCGCCGGGGCCATCCGCAGGCCCGGCGCTGTAGGCGTAGTCGTATCCGGGCGTGGATTCGGTCGCCCGGTTGAGCACCATGCCCGCGATCGGGAATTCCGCGAGCAGATGCAGCGCTTTCGCGAGATCGGCCCGGCCGGTCATGCCCTCGGAGGCCACCACCAGCACCGCGTCGATCTTGGGTGCAACCACCAGGGCATCGTCGGTGAGCAGCACCGGCGGCAGATCCATCAGCACGATCGGGTTCACCACCCCCTCGCGCACGGCGCTCAGCATCGCGTCGAAATGCCGCGATGCCAGCAATTCGGAGGCATGCTCGGTGGGCGTCACGCTGCCGGCGATGAACAGATTCTCGTTGCCGATCGTGAAGAACGGATCGCGCAGGTGATCGCCGAGCTCCAGGCAGGTACGCAGCTCCCGGGGCGGGTCGACGCCGAGGGTCCTGCACACGCTGGGGTTGCGCATATCCAAATCGAGCAGCACGACATCGCGGCTCTTCTCGCGCGCCATGCTGAGTGCCAGATTGATCGCCGTCAGCGTCTTGCCGTCATTGGGGCCTGCGCTGGTCACCGCGATGGTGGTCCATTGGTTGGTGCGCAACCGCTGCAGCAGCCGGGTTCGCAGCATCCGATAGGCGGCGATGGCCGGCGCGTCCCTGTCGTCGGTGCCGTCCAGCAGTACGCGCTTCTGACGGCACTGGTCGCGGTCGACGGCCACCGCTTTGCCGATGATGCGCTTGCCGGCCTCCAGGGAGGCGCCGCGGTCGGCGTCGATGCTGCGATCGGTATCGACGGAGCGGCGCGTCTGCGGCCGCTGCCGCCGTTCCCCGCGGCCCTTTTCCAGTGCCTGCTCAATGATGGACATGGTGGCTCGTGCGAAGGAAGGGGGAAGGATTATCCATGGCCCCGCGAATCAGCGGTGCCTCGAGAATACTATCACGGCGCCGACGGCCACGATGGCGACCGAGTAAGCCGCGACAAAGGACGTGACGGCGAGCGCGCGCCGACGCCGGTCTTTCGTGTTCTCGATGAAGGGAATGCTGGCCAACATCGGGACTCCGTCAGGCAACAAGATGTCCCGGGGCGTGCGCACGCTCGCGTCAGTGCTCTCAGCGATGGCCACGGCAATGATGGACACGGCCCCGCCGAAGACGAGTCCGAGCAATATCAGCCCCAGCCGATTCGGATACACCGGAGAGGTGGGCACGCTGGGTTCGCGCACCATGGAGAATCGCTCACCGCCCTGTTGGCTCTCGAAGGTTTCGGCCAGATTGGCGCTCTGCAGCCGGTCTTGAGTATGCTGATATTCGTTCTGCAGCACTTCCTTGCGGCGCATGACCTCGGAAATCTCGCGCTCCGCCGCCGGGGTTTCCTGCACGAAGCCGCGGCTTCTCTCGAGCTTTGCCGAAATGGCATCCGCCTGTGCCCGCATGCTCGCAAGCGAATTCCGGGTTCCCTTCAGCTCGGTCTCGATCATCAGGTACTGCGGGTTGTTGGCATTTAACTTATTCTCGGCGCTGCCCCCGGACTGGGCCATGAGGGTCTCGAGGGCCTTCTTCAGGCGCTTCACTTCCGGGTGCTCGGGCGTGTAGCGCTGCTCGGCCTCGGTCAGCTTCGCCCGCACCGTGGCGACATCGGTCAGATCGCCCGATTGAGCGATGAGATTCGGACTCGTCTGGCTCAGCTGCAGACTGAGCTCCGCCTCCTTCTCCTGGGCGGTCAATATCTGTTGCTGCAGAGCGTCCAGCTGGCGCTGACGGTCATCGATGGTCGATTGGTTGCGCGCCAGCAACTCCGGCAACGCCTCGCCGTATTTGCTCTTCAGTGCCGCGATCTGCGCATCGACCTCGCGCATCTGCTTCACGATGTCGTCGGCCTGTTTGTGCAGAAAGCCCGCGGCCTCGCCGGCCGCTTCGGTGCGCCTCACCTGGTTGTAGGTCAGGAACAGCTGGGCCAGGCGCGAGCTCACTGCCGCGGCGATTTCGGGATCGGGGTTATTGTAGTGCAGCGAAAACGCATTCGACTCGGTTTGCGGCTTGAGCGTCACCGGATCGACGCGTTCCACCAACGTATTGTCGAGCACTTGCTTCGCCTTCTCCCCTGCGCTCAGCTCCTTCTGTTTCGGATAGGGATCGATCTCGCCCACGATGCGCTTCAAGCTGTCGACGGTCATGACGCGGCCCTGCACGATCTCGATCTGCTGGTCCGAATAGCTGATGACGGTCGACTCGATGATGTCCTTCGGCACCGAGGAGGGTTCCAGCAGGATGGTGGCGGTCGATTGATACAACGGCGTGATCGCGTACGCCGCAATCAAGCAGACGCACAGGACCGCCGGCGCGAGGATGATGAGGTAGAGATAGCGCCGTCTCAAGGCGCCCACATAGTCGCCAAGCGAAGCTGCTGGTTGTGCGGTCACGTCGGTCATGATGCTCAGCGCCTCGGGGGGAGGCCCTTATATCCTATCCTGAAGTAAATGCGCGTGTCCGCGGCACCCGACGTGTTGAACTGATATTTCTCCCACATGTAGCGTGCCCCGCCCTGCAGGTACCAGGTGGGCGTCAAATTCCACACCACTTCGGCCAGCGTTTGAACATAAGTGCGGCCGTCGACTTGGAGATTCGAGGTGATGCCCTTGTTTTTCAGCGCCAGCAGCGCACCGGTGAACGACCAGCGGGGGCCGAAGTCCCGATCATATTCGGCCTTGATCTGGTCGGTGTAGTAAAGCGACCCGCCTCCGGAGGGCGTCACGAACTGGCCCGCATCCATCCGGTACTGGCTGATTTGCGCTTTGTAAGCGACGCCGACCGTCGCGCCGAACGCGTCCTTGGATCCGTGGAAGAGGGTCGGGATCGCCGTGTCCGCGGTCACGTGGTCGTAAACGATCGTCGCAGTGGTCGATAACAGCGGAGACCAGGCGGTATCGAGATCCAGCGTGCCGCCCGTTCCCTTGGCATTTGAATAATACCGGGTTGCCTCATATTTCGAATCGAACGCGCCGAACGAGAGCTCCGATCGCGGACCGAGGGTCCAGGTCGCCGAGGCCTGTCCGAAGTAGTACGCGAAATCGACGTGCGCGATGTCGTCATTCGGCGAATAGTCGATGCGCTGATAAACCCCGGACACGCCAAAGCCCCATAGCGGCGAATACTTGAAGTTGTACTTGGGAACCACCAGTGCGCTGTCGCGCGTGGCGCCAATCACGGATTTGCCGGTTTCGGGCGAGGTCGGAGAGGACGGGTTCAAATTGTCGTACAGTGCCGAAGGCAGCTCGGCGTTGAATTCGTCGAGATGCTCGAGGGTCCCGTAGACCGAGGCGGAGCTGCGCTGCGTTCGCAAGGTCGAGTTGAAGTCCAGATATCCCTCGACCCGATTGTCGCCGGAATCCTCCGGATAGTTGCGATATTCGACCCGCGGCCTGATGAAGGAATCGGAATCCGGGGTGGCGATGCCGATGATGTCGGACGCTGAGACCAGATTGCCTTCCGTGCGTGTCTTCTGCCCCGGATCCAGATCCAGATTGGTGTCGCCTTCGACGGTCAGCGAGCCGGCGGGCTGGTTGTACACATCCGCGGCGCTGGCCGCCGGCGGATCCGTCCATACGCCCAGGACGAGCAGCACGGGGGCTCCGGCACGCAAGACACGCCGGATGCCACCGCGCAACGTGGGGGCGAAGCGCCCGCGATGGCGCATGTTAAGGAACCACCACGACATCGCCGCTTTCCAGATCGATGTTCTGCTGCAGATCCTTGCCTGCGCTGACCTGCCCATATTTGAAAGGCAATATGCGCTGCACGCCGCCGCTGCTGCGGATGACGATGATGCCGTCGAGCTTCGCGTACGGATTCGCGCCGCCGGCGATGCTCAGGGCCTGGAGCACGTTGATCGTGGGGTTCATGGTGATCGAGCCCGGCTTGGTGACCTGCCCGATGACGTAAACGACGTTGCCTTTGACATCCGTCACGACGACGGTCGCAACGGGATCGGAAATATATTTCTTGAGCCGCGTCTCGATTTCGTTGCGAATCTGCTCGACGGTCTTTCCCCCGACCATGATCACGCCCACCAGCGGGTAGGAAATCTTCCCGTCCGGCGCCACGGTGATCTCCTGCGGCAACAGCTTCGGATCGTCATAGACGCCGATGAGCAGCTTGTCCCCCGGGTGAAGCTTGTAATCCGCCAGTGTCTGCGCCGGGCTCGCGACCGCAAACGCCAAAGCCGATGCCATCAAGGCTGCCAGTCCCATCGTTCGCATGCGCCAACCCTCCCGCCGATCACTTGCCGGCATATTTTTCAAACGTCGTCCTCAAGCCTTCTCGAATCGAGACCCGCGGACGCCACCCCAGCTTGCTTCTGGCCTTCGCGCAATCCCAGCGCGCGCGTGCCAGGCGCAGCTTGATTCTATACCGATTGGTGGTCGGTTCTTTGCCCCGCGCCGACGCCGCGAGCTCCGACGCCAGCCCGAGGGCATAGTAGGCGAGCCGCGGCAATCGCACGACCCGCGGACCCCCGCCGGTGGTTTGCCGCAGCAAGGACAGATAGTCCCGCTGAGTCAATACATCGTCATCCACGACGTTGAAGCTCTCGCCGGCGACATGCGGCGCGGTGGCGGCCAGAATCAATGCATCGACCGCATTGCCGACGTAGACGAGCGGCAGCGGAACGCCGCCATCGCCGAAAAGTATCACCCAATCGCGCGACACCTTCTGGCACACGTGGGCCGGAAAGATACCGGCTCCGATGCCGCAGACCAGGCCCAGTCGCACCACGACCGCTTCCATGCCCGAACCGTCGGCGCCGCCGCGATCGCCGGGAGCGAGCACCAGCGCTTCCGCCTGCGCCTTGGCTTGCACGTAGTTGCCGAGCAGGCCCGTGTCGTCGAATCGGGTGGTCTCGTCGATGACGGCCTCCTCGCCGCGGCCCTTGACCGGGTAACCCGCGAGCGTGCCCACATAGACGAAACGCCGCACGCCCGCTCTCTTCGCCTCGAGCAGCATGAGCTCCGTGCCGCGCACGTCGATGCGGTCGAACTCGGTCTTGGAGGCGGAAGTCGGCGATCGAACCAGATGGAAGACCGTGTCGATGCCTTCGGCGATGCCCTGGATGCTGCCCGGCTCCCCCACATCGCCGACGCGCACCTCGGCGCCGGCGCGGGCCAGCGCGGCCGCTCGCTCGGCAGATCTCGCCAGGATGCGCACCGAGTCGCCGCGACGCAGGAGCTCCCGCGTCAAGTATCCTCCGACGAAACCCGTTGCACCGGTGACCAAGGCCCGCATTAGCCCGCCTCGCGCACTGCGGCCGGCGCCGCCGCCGGCCAGATGGAGCGCAGCACGCCGACCGTTTGTGCACCCTCGTCAGCCCCGACAGGTGCAGGCTGGCCGGCCTCGAGCGCCCGATAAAATGCGTGGATCAAAGGCACGATGCCGTACGAGCCGTCGACTTTCTTGCGCGCCAATTTCCACACCGAGCCCAGCGTCGAGCCGACGAGCTGGCCGGCCACATCGAAATTCGCAAGTCCGCGGGCGATGCTGCGCTTGACCTTGAACTCGCGCTGGACGGTGAGCGTCATACTCGAAATATTCAGCCGCAACATCTGGTGTTCGCACCAGATATCGAGCAACGACATGTCCGGCAGCGCTCGCAGGGACACCGCGATCGATCCCAGGCCGCGCTGCGCCTCGATGACCGCGCGCATATCCGCGCTCTTGCCTCCGGGCACGGCCGGATCGGGTCGGGTGACGGCGAAGGTGTGCTGCGGGGCGCCGAGCAGCCGAACCAGCAACGCCAATTGGTGAACGGTCAAATCCTCGGCGAGCCCGCCGGGCAGATCCTTGGACCAGTGCTGCTCGCCGAAGCTCGGGTTGCGGCGCACGTCGTAATTGAAGGAGGCCGCCGCCTGCACGATCGCGCCGGTGTTGCCTTCGGCCATCAGCTGCTGCGCCGCAAGCATCGCAGGGGCGTAGAGCCAATTATGGCCGACGCATAGCTGCCGAGCGGCGCGCACCGCAGCCTCCTTCATCGCCTGACAGTCCGCCACGGTGAGCGCCATGGGCTTCTCGACGTAGACATGCGCGCCGCCCGCGAGCGCCTGCAGCACCACGTCCCGATGCCCCGCCGGGGGCGTGAGCACGTGAATCACGTCCGGCTTGAGCTCGAGCAGCGCCGGCAAATTGTCGAACGTTCGGGCGACGCCGAAGCGCTCGGCCTGCGCGCGGGCGCGGGCGATGTCGCGGTCCACCAGGCCGATGACTTGGGCCCCGCGATAGCGGGTGGCCGCGTTCAAGTGATGCCCAGAGATCATTCCGCATCCGACGATGCCAATTTTCATTCCGTGTCCGAATTCCCCATAATTGGTTGTGGCGTGAGTATACCTGGGGGGTCACGGACTGAAAGCGCGTTCAAGGCGCACGAGGCAGGGACCCTTGGAATTGAGTGTCCCGTCGCCATTCATGAACCAATATGTCCAACGCGTGAGCCGAAACCCGCGGATTACCACAAGTGCCTGCGTCGCATCCCACACGACAGAATGCCGCGGTATGCGTGATCCGCATCTCAGTTCGCGCAAATTGCCGCCCGTCCGACGGACGCACCTGTCGAATGTGGATAGGATTCGGTACCGCGTCACCTTGAGGATGAAAGGTATGTCAGCGATTCAATCGATGCCCTCGATCCGTACTCCCGGGTCCGTCTATAGACTTTGCCGCAACAGCTTGGTACTCGCAGCCGCCGGCTGGTTGGCCGCGTGCGGTGGCGGTGGGGGCGGCGGCGGGACATTGGCCCCGACCACCTACACCATCGGGGGTGCGGTGAGCGGACTCACGGGCTCCGGATTGGTTCTGCAAGACAACAGCGGGGACAATCTCTCCGTGGCCGCCAACGCCACGAGCTTCACTTTCTCCACCCCGCTCGCGAACGGCGCCGCTTATGCCGTCACCGTGTCGACGCAACCGTCGAATCCCGCCCAGGACTGCACCGTTGCCAGCGCCTCCGGCACGGTGGCTTCCGCCAACGTGACCTCGGTCTCGATCACCTGCACGACGACCGGGACCCCCACCTTCACGGTGGGCGGGACCATCACCGGACTGACGGGGAGCGGCCTCGTGTTGAAGAACAACGGGGGCGACAGCCTGACGGTTAAACCCAATGCGACCACCTTCCAGTTTGCGACCGCGATCGCCACCGGCGGCGCTTATGACGTGACGGTCGCGACGCAACCGTCGAATCCCGCGGAGATTTGCACCGTGGCGCACGCCTCAGGCACCGTGGCCTCCGCCAACGTGGCCTCAGTCGCCATTACCTGCAGCACCTCCGGCGGCGGCAGCTTCAAGGTCGGCGGCACCATCATCGGGCTGATGGGGAGCGGCCTCGTATTGAAGGATAACGGCGGTGACAGCCTGGCGGTCGCGGCCAATGCAACCAGCTTCCAGTTTCCGACCGCGATCGCCACCGGCGGTGCCTATGCCGTCACCGTGTCGACGCAACCGTCGAACCCGACGCAAGTCTGCACGGTCGCGAATGGAACCGGTACGGTAGGCTCCGGCAACGTGACCACGGTGACGGTCGCCTGCGGCGCCCCTCTCTACAAGGTGGGCGGAACCATCACCGGGCTGACCTCGAGCGGCCTGGTGCTCCAGGACAATGCCGGCGATAACCTGACGGTGCCGGCCAACGCCACCACCTTCACGTTTGCCACCGGTTTGAAGACCGGATCCACCTACGCGGTTACCGTGCTGACCCAGCCGTCGGCGCCCGCGGAGCTCTGCACCGTCACCAACGGCACCGGCACGGTCGCGAGCGCAGCCATCACCAGCATTACGCTGAGCTGCATGCGGGTGGGGCAGTTCGTTTTCGTGGTGAATAAGATGGGCGGACCCAATAACAACGGCGATGTGTCGGCGTTCGCCATCAATCCGACGACGGGCGTGCTCACGGCCGTGCCCGGGAGCGCCTCGCCCGGGAGCACCTTCGCGCTGGGTCCCAATGATTCCGCTCCCGAAGGTATGGCGGTTGATCAAAACGGCCATGCCTACGTGACCAACGCCGGCACGTCCAATATTGCCTTCTTCGACATCGGCACCAACGGGGCGCTGGCATTCCAAAGCGATATGTCGACTTCCGGTACGGTCGGCGCAGCGATCGCCGTGAACACCCCGATCGCGAGCGCCCCGACTGCCTGCGCCGCCCCGAGTGTTTGCCTGTACACTGCCGGCTCGAGCATTTCGAGCAGCACCAGCGGCTCCGTATCCGGCTTCACCATCCTCGCGAGCTCGGGAGCCTTGAGCCCCACTCCGAATGGGCCGTATGCGGCGGGCTCCCCGCTGGTCGGCATTGCGATTGACCCCACGGCGCAATTCGTGTTCACCACCCAGAGCGCCCACGACTTCATCACCGCATACAATGTCGCGGCCGACGGCAGCTTGTCGGGCGCGAACGGTGACCCGATCAGCACCAATCAGCCCGGCAACCCGCAGGGTGTGGTCACCTCGCCCTTGGGGACGAGCGCCGGCGGATTTCTGTACGTCACGAACCCTGCCGGCGGAAAGGTCAGCGCATTTTCCTACGTGGCCGCCAATTCGCCCCCCACCGCCCCCAACCCCTTCCTGACGCTGATCGATTCGTTTGCGACGAGCGGCGCCATGCCCGAGGGTATCGCCATCGATCCCACCGGGACCTACCTGTACGTCGCGAACTTCGCGGACGGCAACGTCAGCTCGTTCTCCATCGATGCGCAATCCGGTGCCTTGACCCTGATCGGTCAGCCGGTTCCTACCGGCAACCTCAATAACGTTCCGTCGCCCGCACCGATTAGCCTGCAGGTCGACCCGTCCGGCCGGTTCGTCTACGTGGCGAATCAACAGGACAACTCGCTGTCGGTATTCACCGCGGCCGCAGGCGTGCTCACCTTGGCCGCGACCTATCCGTGCGACTTGGAGCCGATTGCGGTTGCCATCGAGTAAACCGGGGGGCGGGCGCAGCGGGATGCGCTCGCCCCGTTACAGGTCGGCGCGATAGACGACGAACCAGGCATTGCTGAATACCGGCTCGAGTGCGCTCTTGTTTCGATCGATGAAAGGATCGAGCGGGTCCGCCTGATGGAGATCGAATCCCATGTGCCCGACGTCCTGCACGATGTATTGAATATGCATCCGGTGCAGAAAGCCGATCAACTGCGCGTCCGTGAATTGACTTGGCCAGATGCTCGATTCGCGGCCCGTGTACAGGGCGATGACGGTGGGTTTGCGAGCGAGAACTCGAGCTCCGGCCGGCAGCTTTCTCAGCGCATCGAACAATTGGGCGGTTTTCGGGTCCGTCATTGAATAGGGAATGGGGCCGAAGTCGAGGCCTCGGAGCGCGCTTGCGTACAACACCGACGCTGATACCACGAACGCGCCGACGACGGCTCGCCGCAGGTTTGCGCCGGCCTGTCTCATGAGAAGCGAAAGGCCCTCTGCGCAGTACAGGTACAGCATTGGCCAAATGGGCATCTCGTAACGAGCGGCCTCCGTCGAAATCGGATAGACGATCAACAGGCCGATGTAGAACACGGTGAAACATTCCAACACGGATATGGATCTGAGTCGCGCCGCAAACCCGAGGATGGCGACGATCAAGGACACCGAACAAAACCACACGGCGACTCGGCTCTTGCCGAGCATTTCGATGGCGACGTGCCGGTAGCGCGAGGCGTTCAGAACCAGTCCGTGCATGCTGAACTGATCGAAATAGTGAATGTACGTTCCGACGTCGGCCCGATAGAAAGACTGCACGACTGCGCACACGATGACCGCCCCCGCCAGTGCGGCGGTGGTCGGCGAAAAAATCCGCCGGGTACGCCATACCGAGGAGACGAACGCTGCGGCGAACAGCACGATCCCGATCGAGCGGGTGAGATAGCTCAACGCCGCCGCGAGGGCCGCCATGGCACCCAGCCGGGCGGCGGCCGCTCCAGACGGGGGCGGCTGTGACTGGAGCCGGTCGAACAACAGCAGGCTGCCGTAACAGAACAGCAGGAACGGAAACTCGGATCCCAGCGTGTTGGAGGAACTCACGATGTAGGGATGCAGCCCGATGGCGAGGGTGACCAGGAGCGCGGCAGCAGGGCCGATCCGACTGCGCGCGAGCGTCCAGAACACGCCGAGAAACAACGTCAGCGCGACGATGCATTCGATTTTCAGTGCCGTGAGATCGACACCCGTCAGGGACAGCACGGGCGCGAATAACAGCGGCAGACCGGGCGGGTATGCCGCGGGATTGATCGCATTATCCGGATTGAACAGATAGGGGGTCTTCGCGAATGGGAGCCCGTGTAAAATGTTCTGCGCGCCCATCACATACAGCGCGTCGTCCCCGTCCCAGTCGAGCCCTTGCCTGAGAACGAGCACATAGAAAAGACCGACGGCCAGAATCAGCATGCCGGGCCAAACATATCCACGGATTCCCGGCGAATCCGGCATGCACAAACGGCGGATATCCTTCAGCAATTGCAGTCCTTGTTGCCGTCCATCTCAGGGCGCGGGTGCGTTCAACGGGCGCTCGCTCCGCAGGCCGCACCGTTCCGATCGAGGTGCTCATCGGGCCGCGCTGCGAAGCATGATGACGATCGATCGGAAGGGAACGCGTGGCCTTGCGATATTTCTAACAGATTTCTCTTCGGCGCGGAACCTGCTAGGTTGCCCCTGCGCGATATTCAGGCTCGAGCTTCTGTACGGCTCGGCGCCGAGGCGCTTCGAGGGCGTCATCGGGCCACGCGGAGAGATTCAATGAGGCGTGCATCCATCCCACTCGGTTACCCGCCGTGGGGCCTATTCTTGATGCTGACACTCACGCTGCTGTCGGCATGCAGCGTGATTTCGCGCAGTACTTCCGCGAGCGCCGGATCCTCCCGCGCTCCCTACCCGCACAGCAACTATGTGACGGGGATCACGTGGGACTTTTCGACGGTCGACAGTCAGCGCAAAGCTCATGGAAGCGATCTTTGGCCGTGCACGTGGGCCCGCGACGACGATCTTTATTGCGCCTGGGGAGATGGCGGAGGGTTCAATGGAGACAGCGATCAGGTAGGCCGCGTCAGCCTCGGATTCGCCCGCATCGAGGGTGCTCCTTCGACCGAGGACCCCGACGCCTTCAAGGGTGAAAATGTCTGGGGTGCCGCACCGAAGTACGCCGAACACCAGGCCACCTTCGGCGGCAAGGTGGCGACGATGATTTCCGTGGACGGCACTCTCTACGCGTTCGGCGCCCTGTGGACCGAGGGAAGCACCGCGGATCCGGTCCACCGCAGCGAGGCAGGACCGGTCAAGACACTCATCTGGTCCAAGGATCTCGGAGCCACCTGGGAAATGGCGCCGTGGCAGTGCGAGCAATGGGGTTCGTTCCTCAACTTCGGCCGGGACGGCTTCGGTGCGCCGGATTCATACGTCTATATCTACTACCAGAGGCGCGGCGAAGGCACGCACGTCTACCTGAAACGAGTGCCCAAAACCGCGTTGACAGAAAATCCAGCGGTCTCGACCGCGTACGAATATCTCACCGGCGTGGACAGACAGGGCAATGCACGATCCTGGTCCCACCTCGAACGGGATGCAGCCCCTGTTTTTATCGATCCAGGCGGAGTCGACCTCAATGTGGTGTATGACGCACCGCTACGGCGGTTTCTGATGACCGCCGGGCACAATCCGGCAGGGATTCCCGAGAAGGCTTCCGCAGGGCAACTGGGCCTCTTCGAGGGTCCGCATCCCTGGGGGCCGTGGGCGACGATCGGCTATTACGATGATTGGGGCAAGCTGGGTCCCGAATCTCACGGCGACTATTTGGGCCTCGTGCTTCCAACCGCCTGGATGAGTGCCGATGGACGCACATTGTGGGCCATCTTTTCGAGCCTGGGTCGGTACGACTCCTTCAACGTGGTAAAGGCGACCCTGAAACTTCGAAAACCCTGGGTCACGCCGGCCGGCCGCTGATTGGCGTCGGCGCTTTTCGCCGGTGCCTGTGATCAGGTACGAAATACGTAGGCCTTGGTGAGCGCGAAATTGACGATCAAGCCCGACAAAGAGCCCGCCGCCACCGCCATCGTCGGCGTGGCAGTAAACGCGGCGACGCGCGCCACGAGGAACGAATACAACCCCAAATTGATGAGCGCACCCAGGGAGTTGGCGCCCAGATAGCGCAGCCATTCTTGATGCAAGCCGCTGGGCCCCGCCACGCCGCGGAAGGTGATCGTTCGGTTCAAGAACCACGTGACCGTTACGGCGCACAGGAACGACACCACTCGGCCCAAATACAAGCCTGAGTGAGTCGCGCGCAGCATCGAATTCAGCACGCCGGCGTCCACGACGAACCCGAGGACTCCGATGGCGCCGAACGACACGAACCGGCTCAAGGTCGTTCGGATACCGCTCTGCAAGGTGATTCGGCCGGGAGGTTGATCAGGGGACTGAAACGGATGGGTACTCCGAGATAGTGCAATCGCTTCGACTCGATTCGGCCCCGCGTGACCGTCTCGAGAACGAGGCCGCAGGTTAGGCTGAGGAAGGCCAGCAACATGATGCCCATGCTCAAGACGGCGGTCGGGAGCCGCGGCACGAGGCCCGTATTCAAGAAGGTGCGGATCACGGGCAGCGCGAGAACCGTGGAGACAAGCGCAAGGCACGCGCTGATGAAGGCAAAAAATTGCAGCGGCTTTTCCTGCTTGATGAGCGTCACGATGGTTCGCAGAATTCTCACGCCATCCCGGTAGGTATGGAGCTTGCTCGTCGAACCCACCGGACGCGCACGGTATGGCGTCGGCACTTCGGCGATCGGCAGGCGGAGCTCGAGCGCATGAACCGTGAATTCGGTTTCTATCTCGAATCCCGCGCTCAAGGCCGGAAACGATTTCACGAATCGGCGGCTGAAGACCCGGTAGCCTGAGAGCATGTCGGTCAGACGATTGCCGAAGATGCGGTTCACCAAGCCGGTGAGCATGGCGTTACCCCATTGATGTCCGGCTCGATAGGCGAGGTCCGATGAGGCGACACGGGCCGCATTGACCATGTCGAGCGCCTCTCGCAACAGCAAATCCACCAACTTCGGCGCGCTCTCGGCATCGTAGGTATTGTCGCCGTCCACCAGCACGAATACATCCGCTTCGATATCGGCAAACATGCGGCGCACGACATTGCCCTTGCCCTGCAGGGGCTCGGTGCGCACGATGGCGCCGGCGGCGAGTGCCACTTCGCGGGTGCGATCGTTGGAATTGTTGTCGTAGACGAAGAGGGTGCACTCGGGGAGCGCGCGGCGAAAGTCGCGCACGACGGCGGCAATGGCGGCCTCTTCGTTGTAGCACGGTATGAGAACGGCAATTATCGGTTTCATAGGAATCAAATCTGCATCGCCGCATCGCGAACGCGCCCAAGGGCGTTATGTCCTGTCGGCATGCGCCGCCAAGCAGAAGCCCTCATGATATCTTTTCGAGGTGCGGCATGCCTCGCCAATTCAGTGCGGCGGCATTCCGGCGGGCGCGCGGGTTGCCGGCTTGGTACTTCCTCGATATTCTTTGATCGATTGCGGAATCGAGCATTCCGGGGACCGTCGGCGACCATGTGAACATCCAATTCGCGGTTCTCTGGAATGGAGCGCACTTCGACGATTGGCAGCTGCGCAGCATGTATTCGCTGCTGGCCCAGCCGAACGTTCGCGCGTCGCTATTGATCCGAGCCGATGCGCTCACCGCTCATGCGGAACCCCCTCCCGGACCGTTCGGCGGCTTGCCCATCGTCGCCGCCGCAGAGATGCCGCCGCGCGGCGCGCACACCCCGGCCTCCGAGGCGCCGGGAATTCGACTCCCCTACGACCTGGACTTCATTTTGAGTTTCACGAACTCGCCGCGCTCGAGTGATCTGCTCGACGCCGCGCGTTATGGAGTCTGGGCCTTCCGTTTTGGAGACTCGGCGCAGGACGCCGCCGAATCCGCAGGATTTTGGGAGGTGTACGGCGCAGCACCGGTGACCGTGGCGAGGCTGGTTCGCTTGCAGCCCTCTCCCGACGCGTTCGTGGTGCTGCGCGAGGGTCATCTGCCCACCCGGATGTTGTCCGTCGACGGCAACCGGCGCGATGCGCTCGACCGCATCGCGGCCTGGCCCGCTCTTGCGTGCACCGACATCCGCAATGGCGTCAGCGCTCGATGGACGGCGCTTGCCTGCGCCTCGCCCGCACGCAAACCACCCACGGCGCGCCAACGACTCGGCTGCAAGCTCCGCATCGCTGCTCGCACGGTCCGAACGCTCGCGCGATCATTGTTCCGGCACGATCATTGGAATGTCGGCTACGTCGACCGGCCGATTGCCTGGTTTCTGGACCCCGCCCGCGCGCCCGCGCCAATCGCGTGGCTTCCCCCTCCCACGCGCGACGAGTTTTTTGCCGATCCGTTTGGAACCTGGCGCGCCGGACGGCTGACGATTCTGTTCGAGCGGTTCGATTACCGCACCAATCTCGGCAGCATCTCGGCGATCGAGCACCCGGGCGGATCGGCGGCTGTGCCGGTGCAGATCGGACCGCAGCCGGCCGTGCACCTCTCCTATCCGTATCTCATCGATGCCGGCGATCGGCTGCTGTGCATTCCCGAGACGCATCAGGCCGCCGAAATCGGCCTGTACGAGGTGGGACGCTTTCCCGATCGCTGGGTCAAGATCGCGGATCTGCTGCGGGGGCCGCCGATCGTCGATGCGACCTTGTTCCGGCATGGCGAGCTCTGGTGGCTCGCGGGTTCCGAAGCAACCGCCAAGGGAACGACCTGCGAACTGCATCTATGGCACGCCGACCAGATCACCGGTCCCTGGCGGGCGCATGCCGCCAATCCTGTCAAGGTCGACGTGCGCTCCGCGAGGCCCGCGGGCACTCCGTTCCTCAAGGATGGCGCGCTATACCGGCCCGCCCAGGATTGTTCGCGCACCTACGGTGGGCGGGTGGTGATCAATCGCGTGGTGACGTTGACCCCGACCGAGTTTCAGGAAACGCCGGCCGCGGCGGTCGAGCCCGATCCATCCGGCCCCTACCCGGCGGGCCTGCACACGCTCTCGGCCGCGGGCGGCGGCACGCTGATCGACGGCAAGCGGGTGGTGTTCTCACCGGCCGAATTCCGGCGCGTGTTCCTGCACTACCTGCGAACCGCCTGGCGGCGCGCGCGCGCGTGACGCCTTGGGCGCCCGCTCAGGCCGGCGGGGTCAATTCGCGCAGCAGCGTCACGTACCGGTCGACCACTCGCGGAATGTCGAAGGATTCCGCGGTTTCGCGCGCCAGGCGGGCGATGGCCGGCCAGCGCTGCTGTTGCCCGAGCGCGAGATCCAGCGCCGCATTCCAGGACGCTGCGTCCCGGGGCGCGCACAGGAACCCATTGATGCCGGTGCGGATGAATTCGGGTGCGGCGCCCACGGCGGTGGTCACCACGGGGATGGCACAGCCCAGAGCCTCCACCAGGGTCAGCGAAAACCCCTCGTAATCGCTCGGCGACACGAATAGATCCGCCGCCTGGAGATGTTCGTGCACGGCGTTGCTGTGACCCGCCATCGTGATGTCCGCCTCGAGTCGCTGCGCGCGAATATGGTCCCGGATCTCGGCCTCGCAATCGTCCCACGAACCGTGTCCGCTGCCGACCATGACCAGATGGGCGTGCGGGTATTTTTGCATCAATGCCGGCCACCCCTCGACCAGCGTGATCACCCCCTTTGCGCGGGAGAGTCTGCCGACGTAGAGCACGATGGTCCGGCCGGTCGGATATTGGAGCTGACGACGCAGACGATCTTTCTCGTCCCGGCTCACGGGCGTGAATTTCGAGAGGTCCACGGCGTTCGGAATCCGCACGATTCGGGCGGGCGGATGCTCGAATTGCGCCAGGCGCTCCTCGATATCCTGCGATATCGCAATGACGCACGTCGCCCGCCGGAGCACGGCTTGCTGCAGGCCCTTCAAGCGCCTGCTCATCCATCGTCCCAGCGCGCCGTTCATCATTTGCAGGCTCTCCGCCGAGATGGGCTCGACGAGCTCGAACGGCGACTCGACCCGGATCACGCAGCGCTTTCCCAGGAGACGGCTGATGGGAACGGCGGTGAGCGGAAGGGTCTTCATGCCCGACACCATGACGATATCGAAACGGCGCCTCTCCACGCACAGAATCGCCGCGACCCGCAGGATGAACGAGAGCATGGCCGGCACTGCCCGCCATCCGGCACCCTTCATGCGTCCCGCGGGGTCGACCCGGCGCACGTGCACCGTGCCGATGAGCTCCCGGCGGGGAGAGGCCGGCACCACCTGCCGCGTGATGATCTGAATGCCGACACCGCGGTCGCCGAGACCGTGGGCGAGGCGCGCCGCGATCATGCCCGTCCCGCCGGTCTCGGGAGGAAAGAATTCCGTGGTCAACCAGTAGACGCGCGCAGCCCTCGGGGCCGTCATGGGTTTTCGACTCCTGTGTGTCGCAGCAAGGGGCTGCGGCCCGGATGCGGGAGAAGCCCACAGAGCATACCCAGCACGGGATACGACGCGCACGCGATGATGGCGCCGCTCCAGGGGCCCGCGCCGATGAGCCGCTGCGCGAGAACGAGAAGGGCGGCCGTCAGGCCGATGGCCGCTGCGAGACGCGCGCCGACCGAGATCAGGAACTGCGGCCGCAGTTGTCGCAAAAATCCCAGCGCGCAGATGAGGTCGACGGCGGCGATGCAAATGATGGCGGCGACGATGGCGCCCCGAATGCCCAGAGCCGGGATGAGCTCCCAGTTCAAGATCACGATCAGCACCGTGCCGACAACGAGGCTGCCGAAATAGAACGATTGCCGGTGAACGGCATACAGAAGCCGGTAGAAGGCGACCTCCCACCCCTTGAGCAAGGCGAACAGGGCGAACCACGGCAGAAGTGCCGCCGAGGGTGCGAATTTGGGACCGAATATCGGCACGATCAACAAAGGGATCAGGGTGTAGATGCCCACCGCGAGCCAGCCGCTGCAGAAGAACACGATGCGCATGAAGTCGCGCCCCGCTTCGCTCAACGGGCCGCCATGGTCGGCCCCGCGAGGGCTCAACAGGGGATAGGCAGCGGTCCCGAGAAGCACCAGCGGCAGTATGCCCACCTCCACGAATTTGATGTCGGTCGCGTAGAGTCCGACCTTCGCGTCCCCCAGGAAGTAGGCGATCAGCAAAATGTCCGCTCGGGCGTAGAACTGGTTGAGCACTTCGGAGCCCGCGAAGGCCGAGGTCTGCCGCCAGGTTGCGAAAACTCCCCGCCATGCGCCGAGTCGCAGCGCGGCCCCATGCCTCGTGGCGCTGCGCAAAGCGAGGCACGCGAGGACGACGCCGGCCAGCGGAAAGCCGGCCAGCATCCAGGTTAGAGACGCGTGTGTGAACAAGCCGAGCAGCAACGCGATCAGGATGGCACTCAGGCGGCACGCGAGATCGGTGATCGCCGGGCTCACCATCGACTGGGATGCGAGCGCGGGAATGAAGAACGTGTAGGAGACGGTCCATCCAACGACGTAGACCGATAACTCCAACACCACGATCCAACCGCCGGCGGGCATCCCGTTGCAGAGCAAAAAGATGCCGAGTGCCGTGACGCCGAGCAGCAGCTGGACCACCTGAGTGGTCAGAAGTCCCAGCCACAAACCCGGCCGTTCCTGCGGCTCGGCGCCTGCATATTGGCGGATGCCCCAGTCCTCGAAACCCGCCGTCGAGGCGAGCGCGACCAGGGTTGCAATCGCGAACGCGTAGGAATATTGGCCGGAGCCCGCGGGGCCGAAGGTTCGCGAGATGACCGCAAACAGCACGAAACTCAATACGTCCGCCGCGATCCGGCTGAACGACAACCAGAACGCGTTGGCGATGACTTTCATGGGTTGCTCGTATCCGCACGGCATTATACGGAGCCGGCCCGGGTTGCGCCCGCTCGAAGTGAGACCGCGGTGCCGGCGGCTCGCGTCCGGGCGCGACGATTGCGCGGCGAGAGCCGTGAGCCCGTTTCTGAGAACTGAATCCGAACGTTATGTCAGCAGGCAAACCGGCTCTCGATATTTGTGCGCGCTGCTGCACAAATTGCCGAAACAAATCGCCGATCAGCGCATGGCCGCGTCGAAGCCCCGGCGATTAGCATGAGCCATCGTCATAGAGGTGCTTTCGGTGTACACAAAAATCGGACTTGCAGCGTTGCTCACGGTGCTCTCGGGCGTTGCCTGCGCAGCCCCGGAGACTTGCAGGATCAACACGTCTTTCGGGATTTCGGTGCGCGAATGCACCGCCGCCGGCGTGACCGCACCCAAGCCCACGGCGGCGCCGGAGCTTGATTCCGGGTCTGCGATCACGGGTGCCGCGCTGGCGCTCGGCGGACTCGTCGTGCTGCGCGGCCGTCGCTTGATGTCGCAGAAGAACTGAGCGGCATTCCACGGCTTCGGCAGTACTGCGCACGGCTCCCGCTACCTCGACCCCGGTGAGCGGTGGCTCGCAGCGCCGGCTTACATAACGCGATCCGACCCGTGCATTGACTCGCAACCCCGAGATTTAATCGGGCTACTGTTCATTGGCCTGTTGCCGCTGGTTCGAATCGACTGTTTACTGATCACCTCGCAAAACTGAGCTTCGGTTGAGGTGTTGAACATGGTCAGGAAGGTTGGAGTTTTGGTGCTGCTGATGGGACTTTCCGGTATCGCCTCAGCCGGCGAGTCTTGCAAAGTCGAGTACTTTCTCGGGTGGATTCCCATCGAGGTGTGCTCGCCCGTACTCGGCGGCACGACCAGTCCCAAAGCGGCCCCTGAAATCGATCCCGGCTCCGCGATCACAGCGCTAACCCTCGCAATGGGCGGATTGGCGGTGTTGCGCGGGCGGCGATTCAAACAGGCTGAACCCAAGCGCGGCGCCTGATTCGATCGATCGTCTGCCGGCCTGGCGGGATCGTCCGCCGGCCTGGAGGGCGCCGGATCCCGTCTACTCCAAATATTCAGCGACCGTACAGCGGCGCACATCGGCCGGGCTGATTCCCGGAGCCGTCTCGATCAAACGGAATTTGTCCTTGCGCGTTGCGCGCGAGAACACCGCGAGATCGGTGATCACCATGTCGACCACGTTGACTCCGGTGAGCGGCAGCTCGCAGCGCTTCTTGAACTTCGAATCGCCGTCCTTGGAGGTGTGCTCCATCACCACGACGATGCGCTTCACGCCTGCCACCAGGTCCATCGCGCCGCCCATGCCCTTGACCATCTTGCCGGGCACCATCCAGTTGGCGAGATCGCCGTTCTCCGCCACTTCCATCGCGCCGAGCACCGCCATGTCGATGTGCCCGCCGCGAATCATGGCGAAGCTGTCGGCGGAGGAGAAATACGAGCTCATCGGCAACGCGGTCACCGTCTGCTTGCCCGCATTGATCAGATCCGGATCCTCCTCGCCCTCGTAGGGGAAGGGGCCGATGCCGAGCATGCCGTTCTCCGACTGCAGAACGACCTTCACGCCCGGCGGAATGTAATTCGCGACCAGGGTTGGAATGCCGATGCCCAGATTCACGTAGAAGCCGTCTTGCAGCTCCCGGGCCGCCCGGGCGGCCATGTCCTCACGAGACCACGGCATGGGATCCCTCCGTGCGCTTGCGGTTGGTACGCTTCTCGATGGGCTTCTCGTAGGGGCTTCCCTGGATGATGCGGGTCACGAAAATGCCGGGGGTGTGGACCTGGTCGGGATCGAGCTCGCCCGCCTCGACCAGGATCTCGACCTCGGCCAGCGTCACCCTGCCCGCCGTTGCCATGTTGGGATTGAAGTTGCGCGCGGTCTTGCGATAGATGAGGTTGCCCTCGGTGTCGCCCTTCCAGGCCTTGACCAGGGAGACATCGGCGACCAGCCCTTTTTCCAGCACGTAGGTCTCGCCGTCGACGACGCGCTGTTCCTTGCCGTCCGCGACCACCGTCCCGGCTCCCGTCTTGGTGAAGAACGCGTAGATGCCCGCCCCGCCCGCGCGGATGCGCTCGGCCATGGTGCCCTGCGGGTTGAACTCGAGCTCGAGCTCGCCCGCGAGATATTGGCGCTCGAATTCCTTGTTCTCGCCGACGTACGAGGAAATCATCTTGCGAATCTGCCGGGTCTTGAGCAGCAGGCCGAGTCCTGCGCCGTCGACCCCGGCGTTGTTGGATACCACGGTGAGGTTGCGCACGCCCGAGTCATGCAGCGCCTGGATCAGCCGCTCCGGGATGCCGCACAAGCCGAATCCGCCGCACATCAAGGTGATGCCGTCCTTGACCACACCTTGCAGGGCGCTCGCCGCGTCCGGGAAGACCTTCGAACCCGTCACCTTGCCCATCTGAACGCCCCCCGCCTCGACGCTTGGCCGCAACCGGCCGCCATTATACGGAGCCGGCCCCGGATGCGCCCGTTCCAAATGAGACGGAGGCCGGCGCAAGCGCGACGCGCGCTCCGTCAGACCCGGAGCCGTGATTGCCGTCGATACCAGTACTTTTGCACGCTTTATATTGCGAGGGCCTGCACGCTTACGCTTTGAAATCCGTGCAGGTCGCCGGGTATCCAAAAACTCAAGGAAAAGCTGCCGCTGGAAGGCAGCTCCCCAGTCAGTAGCGGTACTGATCCGCCTTGTACGGCCCCTGTTTCTTCACGCCGATGTACTTGGCTTGCGCGTCGCTGAGTTCGGTGAGCTGCGCGCCGAGCTTGGAGAGCTGCAGCCGCGCCACCTTCTCGTCCAAATGCTTCGGCAGCACGTACACCCCGACGGGATATTTCGCCGTCTGGGTGAACAGCTCGATCTGCGCCAGCACCTGGTTCGCGAACGAGGAGCTCATCACGTAGGAGGGATGCCCGGTGCCGCAGCCGAGGTTCACCAGGCGGCCCTCGGCCAGCAGAATGATGCGCTTGCCGTCGGGGAAAATCACATGATCGACCTGCGGCTTGATGTTCTCCCAGGTGTGCTGGCGCAGCGCGGCCACTTCGATCTCGTTGTCGAAATGCCCGATGTTGCACACGATGGCTTGGTCCTTCATGCGCTTCATATGAGCGTGGGTGATGACGTGGTAGTTGCCGGTCGCCGAGACGAAAATGTCCGCCTTGTCCGCCGCATAATCCATGGTGACGACCCGATATCCCTCCATTGCAGCCTGCAGCGCGCAGATCGGATCGATCTCGGTGATCCACACCTGTGCCGACAGGGCCCGCAGCGCCTGCGCGGAGCCCTTGCCCACGTCGCCGTAGCCCGCGACCACGGCGACCTTGCCCGCGATCATCACATCCGTGGCGCGCTTGATCGCATCGACCAGCGACTCGCGGCAGCCGTAGAGGTTGTCGAACTTCGATTTGGTGACCGAATCGTTGACGTTGAACGCGGGGAACGACAGCAGTCCCTCCTGCGCCATTTGATAGAGGCGCTTTACGCCCGTGGTGGTCTCCTCGGTCACGCCCTTGATCTTCGCGAGGCGGGTGCTGTACCACTTCGGATCGCTCTTGAGCTTCGCCTTGATGGCGGCGTACAGGCTCTGCTCTTCCTCGTTCGTGGGCGAACCGATGACCGAGGCGTCTTTCTCGGCGCGCGCGCCGAGATGCAGGAGGAGCGTCGCATCGCCGCCGTCGTCCAGGATCATGTTGGCGTACGCCCCGTCCGGCCACTCGAAGATGCGGTGGGTGTAGTCCCAGTACTCCGCCAGCGTCTCGCCCTTGACGGCGAATACCGGGGTGCCGCCGTCGGCGATCGCCGCCGCGGCATGGTCCTGGGTCGAATAGATGTTGCACGACGCCCAGCGCACTTCGGCGCCCAGCGCGTTCAGCGTCTCGATCAGCACCGCGGTCTGGATCGTCATGTGCAGCGATCCCGCGATGCGCGCGCCGGAGAGCGGCTGCTGCTTCGCAAATTCCTGCCGGATGGCCATGAGACCCGGCATCTCGGTCTCGGCGATCTTGATCTCCTTGCGGCCCCAGTCCGCGAGCCCGAGATCCTTGATCAGGTAATCCGTTTTGACTTTCATCGCTGCATTCATGACATGACTCCTAAAGGGCGCAGCTCAAGCGGCGCGCGTTGACGGAAGCTCATCGGCAAGGGCTCGGGCCTTGTCGGTGCGCTCCCAGGTGAATTCTTCTTCCTTGCGGCCGAAATGGCCGTAGGCCGCGGTCTTCTGATAGATCGGCCGGGCGAGATCGAGCATCTCGCGCAGGCCGAACGGCGTCAGATCGAAGTGCGAGCGCACGATCTGCGTCAGGCGCGTGTCCGGGAGCTTCCCGGTGCCGAAGGTCTCGACCATGATGGAGGTCGGCTCGGCGACGCCGATCGCATAAGAGATCTGCACCTCGCATCGGGCGGCCAGTCCCGCCGCCACGATGTTCTTGGCGACGTAGCGCGCCGCATAGGCCGCCGAGCGGTCCACCTTGGACGGATCCTTGCCCGAAAACGCCCCGCCGCCATGGCGCGCAAAGCCGCCGTAGGTGTCGACGATGATCTTGCGGCCGGTGAGGCCGCAATCGCCGACCGGGCCGCCGATGACGAAGCGTCCGGTCGGATTGATGTGGTACTTGGTGCGCTTGTCGACCCACTTGGCGGGCAGCACGGGCTTCAAGATCTCCTCCATGACGCCCTCGCGCAGCGCCCTGGTGCTGATGTCGTCGGAGTGCTGCGTCGACAGCACCACGGCCTCGAGGCCCACCGGCTTGTCGTCCTCGTAGCGCAGGGTCACCTGGCTCTTGGCGTCGGGCCGCAGCCACGGCAGCTTGCCGCTCTTGCGCACCTGCGCCTGGCGCTTCACCAGCCGATGAGCGAGCGTGATGGCCGCGGGCATGAGCACGTCGGTCTCGTTGGTGGCGTAGCCGAACATCAGGCCTTGGTCGCCCGCCCCTTGTTTGCGCTCATCCTTGCGGTCGACGCCCTGGGCGATATCCGCCGATTGTTTGCCGATGATGTTGAGCACCCCGCAGCTCGCACCGTCGAAGCCCATGTCGGAGGTGTTGTAGCCGATGTCGAGCACGGTCTTGCGCACCAGCGCTTCCACATCGACCCAGGCGCTCGTGGTGACCTCGCCCGCCACGATCACCACGCCGGTCTTCACCAGGGTTTCGCAGGCCACCCGGCCGCGCGGATCGACCGCCAGGATGGCGTCGAGCACGGCATCGGATATTTGATCCGCGACCTTGTCCGGGTGCCCCTCGGAGACCGACTCCGACGTGAATGAAAAACTCTTGCTCATGTCTTCAGATCCCTTCAGGTACTTGGCCAAAACTATCCGCGTAACGTTGCAACAATTCGGCGCGCGTGAATTGGTGATTCTGCGGCCCGCGCGATTCGATCTTGATCGCCCCCATCAGGGAGGCCAGGCGGCCGGTGGTTTCCCAGTCCAGACCGCGCAGCAGCCCATGGATTAAACCAGCGCGGTAGGCGTCCCCGCAACCTGTCGGGTCGACCACGGCCTTGGGTTTTACGCAGGGGATGGTCCAGGTTCGGTCCTTGGTATGGATCACCGAACCCTCGGCGCCCCGGGTCACCACCAAGGCCTGCACCTTGTCGGTGATTTGGGCCGGGGTCAAGCCCGTTTTTTGCTGCACCAGACCCCACTCGTAGTCGTTGACCGCCATCCAGGCGGCCCGTTCGATGAACTCTTCGAGCTCCTCGCCGGAGAACATCGGCAGCCCCTGGCCCGGGTCGAAGATGAAGGGAATCCCGGCGGCCTCGAATTGCGCGGCATGCTCGATCATGGCCTGCCGGCCATCCGGAGCGACGATTCCGAGGGCAACTTTCACGCGCACGTCGGCGACTTGGTTGAGGTGCGCGTATTGCATCGCGCCAGGATGAAAGGCGGTGATCTGATTGTCGTCCAAGTCCGTGGTGATGAAGGCCTGCGCGGTGAACGCCTCCTCGATGACCCTGATGTAATCGATGCAGATGCCTGTCGAGACCAGGCGCTCGCGGTACGGCCCGAAATCATGGCCTGCGGTTGCCATCGGCAGCGCCGTATCGCCGAGCAGCGTCACCCCGTAGGCGATGTTGGCGGCGCAGCCGCCGTACTCGCGGCGCATCTCGGGGACGAGAAAGGCCACGTTCAAGATGTGGATCTTGTCGGGGAGGATGTGGGTTTTGAATTGGTCGGGAAAAACCAGGATCGTGTCGTAGGCCACGGAGCCGCAAATCAAGGCGGCCTTCCCGCCGCGCACTTCTTGAACCATTCACCACCCGTCTTGGACTAAACCGCTATTCTACAGGCAACCGATGTCCACTGCCCTGTCCAATATCGCACCCGGCTCTATGTCAAAGCAGCCCGGGTTCTCCAAGCTTCTGATTCTGCTCGGCGCCATCTCCCTGCTCACGCCCTTCACGCTGGACATGTACCTGCCGGCCCTGCCGGCGATCGCCCAGGATCTGAAGGCGAACGCGAGCGCCGTGGAGCTCACCCTGCCGTCGTTTTTCGCAGGTCTCGCCTTGAGCCAGCTGTTGTTCGGCTCGCTTGCCGACCACCTCGGCCGGCGCCCGCCGCTGCTCTGCGGGCTTGCCCTGTCGGTGATCGGATCCCTGGGCTGTGCCCTCTGCGGGGGCGTGGTCTCCCTGACCGTTTGGCGGGTGGTGCAGGCACTCGGTGTCGGGAGCGCCAGCGTGATCCCACGCGCCGTCATTCGCGACCGCTTCGATGTCGCGCATACGGCCCGGGCGCTCTCGCTGCTCGGACTCATCACGGGTCTTGGTCCCATCCTTGCCCCGCAAGTGGGGGGCGCCATCTTGCTGTTTGCCGACTGGCGCACCGAATTCTGGCTGTTGGCCGCACTCGGCCTGGTCTGCTGGTCGATCGCCTTTCTCACCCTGCGCGAGTCCATTCCGGCGCAGCGCGCGAGCGTGATCGGACCGAAGCTCTGGCTGAAGCTGCTCACCGACCGCCGCTACATCCGCTATGCGGCATCCGCCAATCTCATGCAATCGGGCGTGTTCGCGTACATCGCGGGTGCGCCCTTCGTCTACATCGATCACTTCAAGCTCTCTCCGCAGCAATTCGCCTGGATGTTCGGCGCCAATGCGGTGGGACTGTTGATCGTCGGGCGGATCAACGCCCACATCGTGTCGCGATTCGGGCCGGAGCTCATTTTCCGGCGTGCGATGCTGTGCACGGCGGCGGTGAGCGTTCTGTTGTGGGGTGCCTCTTTCTTGAGCTTCGGCGGCTTCTGGACTCTGGCGATCCCGCAACTGCTGTTCATCGCGCTCCTGGGGTTCAATTTCTCGAACGGTTTTGCCCTCGCCCTGGCTCACTTCGGCAGCTCCGCCGGCACGGCGTCGGCGCTGTTCGGCACGCTGCAGTTCGTATTCGCGGGTTTGGCGGGCGCCGCGGTGAGCGCGCTCTACGATGGGACCGCTCATGCCATGGCGGGGGTCATGTGCCTCGCCGGCGTGGGCGCGGTCATGCTCTATCGGTGGACCCGATGACGGTGCGCGGAGCGACGAGCGCTGCGGCGGGCCCAGCGCTCGGCCGCGAGCTCTGCGGGCACTGGGCCACGGCCATCCGGCGCGAATGGCTGGTCACCAACGGGCTCGGCGGATACGCCTGCGGTACCGTGGCGCTCGCCAACACCCGCCGCTATCACGCCTTCCTCATGGCGAGCCTCGCCCCGCCGGTGGAGCGCACCCTGCTCGTCGCCAAAGTCGATGTCAGCATCGAGTACCTGGGGCACCGCTACGCGCTCGGCGCGAACGAATTTGCCGACGGCACGGTCGATCCACAGGGCTTCGTTGAGATCGAATCGTTCGCCGTCGTCGATGGCATCCCGATCTGGCGCTACGCGCTCGCCGACGCCCTGCTGGAACAACGCATCTTCATGGCCCCGGGTGCGAACGTCAGTTACCTGACGCTCGAACTGAAGCGCGCGTCCGCGGCGGCCCGGATCGAGCTCAAACCGCTCACCGCCTATCGGGAATTGCACTCCCACGAGCACGGCGGCCGGGCATTCGCGGTCGATGCGTGGGAGGCGGGCTGCACGCTGCGCGCCTTCGAGGGGGCACGGCCCTTTCATCTGCAGCTCGATCGCGGACGCTTTGCCGCGGGCGCAGCCGCGGGTGCAGCCGCGGGCGCAGCCGCGGGCGCAGCGGCGGGTGCAGCCGGGGGCGGCTCCGCCCGCGGCGATTGGTACTGGAATTTCTTTCACCGGGAGGAAGCGGCCCGCGGCCTCGATGCGCTCGAGGATCTGTTCGTGCCGGGTGTGTTCCAGGCTGAGATCGAGTTGGGCGCGCCGCTTACGTTCACGGCGAGCGCGGAAAGCTCCGCACCCGCGGTGGCGAAGGCGGCAGGCGCGCTGGTCGAGCGCTCGAAAGTCTCGAGGGCGGCCCTGCCCGTGGGTGCGCCCGCTTGGATCGGAACGCTCGCCACGGCCGCGGATCAATTTCTCGTGCGGCGGGGCGGTGCGGCGGGTTCGTACAGCATCATCGCGGGCTATCCGTGGTTTGCCGATTGGGGACGCGACACCATGATCGCGTTGCCGGGCCTTGCCACCATTCTCGGACGCTTCGACGTCGCGGCCGCGATTCTGCGCACCTTTGCGGGGTTCGTGGATCGGGGAATGCTGCCGAACCGTTTTCCCGACCAGGGGACAACCCCCGAGTACAACACGGCGGATGCCACGCTCTGGCTGTTCCAGGCGCTCAGCGACTATCTCGCGGCCACGCGCGATCCCGGGTTGACGCGGGAGCTCTATCCGGTGGTGAAGTCCATCATTCACGCCCACGTTGAGGGCACGCGCTACGGGATCGGCGTAGACCCGGCGGATGGCTTGCTGCGCGCCGGCGAACCCGGCGTGCAGCTCACCTGGATGGATGCGAAACAGGGCGATCACGTGTTCACACCGCGCAGCGGCAAGCCGGTGGAGATCAATGCGCTGTGGCTGAATGCCCTGCACGTCGCGGCACGCCTCGCGGATCGGGTCGGCGATGCCGATGAGAAGCGCTGTTGCGAGGCGCTGCTGGCGCGTGCGGCGTTGAGCTTTCGCCGCTTCTGGAACCCGGAACTTCACTGCCTGTACGACGTGATCGACGTGGACGGGGGTTCCGGCACCGATGCCGCGATCCGTCCCAATCAGCTGTTCGCCGTGTCGCTCCCCTACACGGCGCTGTCGGCCGATGAAATGCGCGCGGTGGTCGATGTTTGCGCGCGCGAGCTGCTGACGAGCCATGGGTTGCGCAGCTTGAGTCCCCGGGACCCCCGCTACATCGGCCGCTACCGCGGCGATCCGTGGCAGCGCGACTCGGCCTACCATCAGGGCACGGTTTGGGCGTGGCTGTCGGGGCCCTTTGCACGCGCCCATTACCGCACCCATGGCGATGCGCCGCTGGCTCAATCTTTCTTGAACCCGTTCGCAGAACACCTCGAAAGTGGCTGCCTGGGCTCGATCAGCGAGATATTCGAGGGTGATGCGCCTCACAATGCGTGCGGCTGCTTCGCGCAAGCCTGGAGTGTGGCTGAGATACTACGCTCGTGGATACAGCTGGAAAACGAGATCCGGAAGACCCCCACATCGCGTTAGAGGATGCGATGACGCGCGAGCGCGAGCGTCTCTCCGCCAGCCAGTCCGGGTGCGACGGCTGGAAGCATTGGGGTCCTTACCTGAGCGAGCGCCAATGGGGCACGGTGCGCGAGGATTACAGTCCCGGGGGCACCGCCTGGGAGTACTTTCCACACGAGCACGCCCGCAGCCGAGCCTATCGATGGGGGGAGGACGGCATTGCCGGGATGTCCGACGCCGAACAGCGCGTGTGCCTGTCGCTCGCGCTTTGGAACGGGCGCGATTCGATTCTGAAGGAGCGCCTGTTCGGGTTGACCAACTCGCAGGGCAATCACGGCGAGGATGTGAAGGAGGAATACTTCTACCTCGACGCGACTCCCTCGCACTCCTACCTCAGGATGCTCTACAAGTATCCGCAGCGCGCATTCCCCTATGCGGACCTGGTCACCGAGAACGTGCAGCGGGACACCGGGCAACCGGAATACGAGCTGCGCGACACCGGGGTATTCGCCGGTAACCGCTACTTCGACGTGATCGTCGAGTACGCACAGGCAGAGCCCGGCAACCTGCTGATGAAAGTCACCGCCTGGAATCGCGGACCGGACGCGGCGCCGCTGCATCTGGTACCGCAGCTCATCCTGCGCAACACCTGGAGCTGGACTCCCGGCACCCCGAAGCCGGCGCTGCGCGCCATCGACGAGCAGGCGATCGCCATCGAGCCGGCCGAGCTCGGCATGACGCGGCTCTACGCCGAGGGCACGGCGCAGCTTTTATTCACGGAAAATGAATCCAATGCGCCCCGGCTCTGGAATCTCGGAAGCGCCGGTTTTTTCAAGGACGGATTCCACGATCGGATCGTCGGCGGGCGCAAGGACAGCGTGAATCCGCTGAAGACCGGAACCAAGGCCGCGATCTGGCGCGAATATCAGGTCGCTCCCGGCGCGAGCGTGGAGCTGAAGCTGCGCCTGGTGTGCCGGCCAACGCAGGATCCTTTCGCGGACTTCGGGCAGGTGCTCGAGAAGCGCCGGCAGGAAGCGGATGAGTTCTATCGGCAGCTGCAAAAGGACATCGCTTCCGAGGACGCGCGCATCGTGCAGCGCCAGGCATTCGCGGGGCTCATCTGGAGCAAACAGTTCTATCAAATCGACATTCCGCTCTGGTTGAACGGCGACCCGGGTCAGACGCCGCCGCCCGAGGAGCGCCGCCAGGGGCGCAACGCCGAGTGGCGCAATCTCACCAACGCCGACGTGCTGTCCATGCCCGACAAGTGGGAGTATCCCTGGTACGCGTCCTGGGATCTGGCATTCCACTGCATACCCTTCGCGATGATCGACTCGGCCTTCGCCAAACATCAGCTGGTGCTGTTGACGCGCGAGTGGTACATGCATCCGAACGGCCAGATCCCCGCCTATGAATGGGCGTTCGGCGACGTAAATCCCCCCGTGCACGCGTGGGCCGCCTGGCGCGTGTTTCAAATCGACAGGAAGCTTCACGGCGGCCATGGAGACCTCGAGTTTCTCGAGCGCGTCTTTCACAAGCTCATGCTCAACTTCACCTGGTGGGTGAACCGCAAGGACGCGCTCGGCCGCAACATTTTCCAGGGCGGCTTCCTCGGGCTCGACAACATCGGCGTCTTCGACCGCAGCTCCCGGCTCCCGACCGGCGGATACATCAATCAATCCGACGGCACCAGCTGGATGGCGATGTACGCGCTCAATCTGATGCGCATCGCGCTCGAGCTCGCGCAGCACAATCATGTGTACGAGGACATCGCGAGCAAATTCTTCGAGCATTTTCTCGGCATCGCCGAGGCGATGAGCAGCATGGCGGAAGGCGCCCTCTGGGACGAGGAGGACAAGTTCTTCTACGACGTGCTGAATCTGCCCGACGATGCGCGGGTGCGCCTCAGGATTCGCTCCATGGTCGGCTTGATCCCGCTGTTCGCGGTCGAGACGCTGGAGCCGGAGATGCTCGAGAAGCTGCCGGGATTCCGCAAGCGCCTCGAATGGTTCCTCGAGCACCGACCGCACCTTGCCTCGCTGGTGTCGCATTGGCAATCGCCAGGCCGCGGCCAGCGGCGCCTGCTGTCGTTGCTGCGCGGACATCGCATGAAGAGGCTGTTGCAGCGCATGCTGGACGAGTCGGAGTTCCTATCCGACTACGGGGTGCGGGCGCTGTCGCGCGCGCACCTCCACCGGCCGTACGTGTTCCGCTGCGACGGCAACGATCTCACGGTCCGCTACGCCCCGGCCGAGTCCGATTCTCGGCATTTCGGCGGCAACTCGAACTGGCGCGGACCGATCTGGTTCCCGCTCAATTTCCTGATCATCGAATCGCTGCAGAAATTCCACCACTACTACGGCGAGGATTTCAAGGTCGAATGCCCGACCGGCTCCGGCCACCTGCTCACCATCGAACAGATCTCCGAAGAGCTCGCACGCCGCCTGTCGCGAATCTTCTTGAAAGACGGCGACGGCAACCGGCCGGTGCTGCGCCACACGCCGGAGCTGCAATCGGATCCGCATTACCGCGACTGCATTCCGTTCTACGAATACTTCGACGGCGACAACGGCCGCGGCGTCGGCGCGTCGCATCAGACGGGCTGGACCGCGCTGATCGCCAAGCTTCTCATGCCGCGCGTGCGCGATTAAAATACCCGTTCCAGCCGAAGGGGTACCCTATGAGCGATGCGGCGGACGCCAAGTTCGATCGTCCGGATGAGGAATGGAAGAAGGAGCTTGCACCCGAGACCTACTCGGTGATGCGCAAGCACGGCACCGAGCGCGCCGGCACGAGTCCGCTGAATCACGAACATCGGGCAGGCCGCTATGCCTGCGCGGCGTGCGGGCTGCCGCTGTTCGACTCCTCGACCAAATTCGACTCCGGCACGGGTTGGCCGAGCTTCTTCGCGCCGCTCCCGAAGGCCGTCGGCACCACCACCGATCGAAGCCTCTGGATGACGCGCACCGAGGTCCATTGTGCGCGCTGCGGAGGGCACTTGGGCCACGTGTTCCCGGACGGACCTCGGCCGACCGGCGAGCGCTATTGCATGAACGGCGTTGCCTTGAGGTTCGAGCCCCAATAGCGCCCATCCCGCGCCTTGGCGGGATCAGCGCGCGAGGCAGGCCTGATAGCGGCCATTCACCCGCCGTGCGTACCATTCCGTGGTCAGGCGCCGCTCGATCTTGGGACCCGCGAGCTCGATCCGCGGTATCGCGGCGCGCGGCAAGGGATGATGCACGGTCTGCTCGGCGAGACGGAACACGCCACGATAGACCGCGCTGCGCTCGAAGTTCGCGCTCCGGCCCTGCTCGAGCGCCGCGTGGATGGCTGCTTCGTCCAGGCCCAACCGGGTGGCAATCGAGCGCACGGCGAGTTCCGTGGCGCCTGATTGACCCGCTGCGTCGTGAGGCAACAACGCGCCGTCCGCCGTCAGCGGCATTCCCGACGCGGTGTGGAGCGCCTGCTGAAAGGCCGCGTTGCGGCTCGAGTATTGACCGGCATTGAAATCGGCGAAGCGGTAGAGGTACTGGTCGTAGGGTGCCTCGTAGTCCAATAGATGGGCGATCCCGAAGTACAGGCTCCCGCGGCGCGTGAACAGTTCTTCGTCGATGCTGACCTTCACGGGATACGGGTATTCGTGCGATGCAGCGAATCGATCCGCGAACGCCACATTGACTTGCATGGGTCCGCGCGTGCGGATCGGGTTCCAGCTCGCGAATAGTGCGCGGCCGAGCGGCAGTGAGCCGGTGAAATCCTCGAAGATGTCGCTCAATTCCTTCTCGGTGCGGGCGTGCTCGATGCGCTCGCCATAGCTCTGCCCGGTGGGAGAATCGATTTTCAATACGTCGTGCACGATGCCTGGCGGGATGCCCGCGTGCTCGGCCCGCCGGTCGATTTCACGCCAGGCAATGGCGCCGAGATCCGGCACCACGGGATCCACGCGAAATCCCGACTCCTGCGCGGTGACCGCGGCCACCGCACAGACGTTTTCCCGGCTCGGCGCGAGTTCGAGCGCGGCAAAAGCGCGGTAGATGTCGTTTACCCAACCCGCCCGGTCGGTGATAGTCCGGGGCAGCGAGCGATCGATCAGCGCGCGGCTCTCGGCGGGGCTCGCCGCCGGCGGTGCGGGGGGACGCGACGCGCAGCTCGACAGCATCGGTGTCAGCACGAGAACCCACGGCCAATGACCTTGTCGACGCAGACGGCTCACAGGCGCTCACTAGACATCACGGCCGCCTGAGTATGCAAGACCGGGCCGCGCGCCGCGCGTAAGAGAGGACTGACAGCCAGTCGGATGGAAACAGCGATGCAAGACCCTACCAGCCTCCCGGTACGCTGCGCGACATCATAACGATGAGGTCTCCATCATGGGTCGCGGAATTCTTCTCTGGTTGCTCGGTGTTCCCCTTCCGGTAATCCTTTTGTTGGCGATGTGTTCGCATCGCTGAGGCGCCGCGAAGGAGCAAGCTCATGGACCAGGTGATCGAGTCGGGCGGCGCTCGACTGAGCAATTTTCGAGCGGACGAAACGCGCGCCGACGTTGCGCGCTTTTCGGGCACATCGGCGGCGTCGTGGCAGGCCATCTTCGCGGGCGCATTCGTTGCCGTGTCGGTCTCCCTGCTGCTGGTCTCGCTCGGGTCCGGGCTCGGCTTCGCGGCCATCTCGCCGTGGCCGGGCCACGGCGTGTCCGCCGCCACGTTCACCGTCACGACGGCCATCTGGCTGATCGTGACCCAGTGGATTTCGGCGTGTCTCGGCGGCTACATTGCGGGCAGGCTTCGCACCAAGTGGGTGGGTACCCATACGCACGAGGTGTTCTTTCGGGACACGGCCCACGGCTTCGTGACCTGGTCCGTCGCGACGGTGTTCGTTGCCGCCGTGCTGGCCGGGTCGGTCTCTTCGCTGGTCGGCGGGAGCCTGCATGCGCTCGGCAGCGCAACCTCCGCCGGCCCCTCCGCCAGCGGACCCGGTGCGCTCACCAGCGGCTCGGGAGGGGAACCCGCGATGACGGGGGACGGCCTGCCTGGCGGCCCACCTGCCGCATTGACCTATGACATCGACAAGCTGTTCCGGCCGGGCGTGGGCTCCGCGTCACTATCGACGGCGGGCGGGGCGATGGCGGGCGGGGCGGCCGGGGCGGCGCCCCAGATCGGCACGCCGGGTTCGAGTAATCCCGGCTTCAGCCATGTCGACGCCGACAGCGATCCCCGGATCGAGGCGCTCTACATCGCCTTTCATGCGATGACCACCGGTGATGTGTCTCCCGCGGATCGAAGTTATCTCGCCGGACGAGTGGCTGCGCAGACCGGCATTTCGACGGCGGATGCACAGACCCGGGTGGACGCCTTCGTGGCCGACTTGCAGGCTGCCGAAACCAAGGCGAAGGCGGCCGCCGACAAGGCACGCAAGGCGGCGGCCGAGGCGTCGATCTACCTGGCGCTGTCGATGCTGGTAGGCGCGTTCATCGCCTCGGTGTCGGCAGCGCTCGGCGGGCGGCTGCGGGACGAGCATATATAGAGCATCGCTCCAAAAAGCGCAGCGGCCGGGCCGCCCCGTCCAGCGCGGGTGGATACGAGGGATCATCGCCATCGGCGCCCTCGATGCGCGCCCCCGCGGAGTAACGCCAAGCGCTGCGGCAGCGCCGCATTCCCGCCGAGAATCGCGGTCCTACGATCCGCTCTTGTGATCGTCCTGCCACTTCTGCACCGCCGCGAGCGTGTTCTCGACATGCTTGTCGGGATTCATGGCGGTGTACTCATAGATGATCTTCCCCGTCGGCGCGATGACGTACGACGTGCGGTTCGCGTACTCCGGCTTGGCCGCGAGCACCGCGTCGTAGGACTTGGTGATGCGTTGGTCGGCATCCGAGGCGACCGCGAATTTGTTGCGGCATTCGGTCACGGAGAACTTGTTCAGCTTGTCGATGGGATCATGTGACACGCCGATGACGGTCGCTCCCAGCGCCTTGAATTTCTCCGTGGCCTCGGCGAACTCATGCGCCTCCACCGTGCATCCGGGCGTAAACGCAGCCGGGTAGAAGTACAGCACGACGGGACCCTTCTTGAGGGCATCAGCCAGGGAGAACGAGAACGGCTTGCCGGCGAGCGTCGCCTGGGTGGTAAAAACCGGAGCCTGCGCGCCGGGTTGCAGCGCCGCGAACACGGGAGCCGCCAAACCGAACGAGAGTGCGAGAGCCAAATGACGGTTCATGCCAATACCTCGATGAATGAGTAGTCCGGTAACGCGCCGGAAGTTTGCGCTGTCCGCACCGGGCTCGCAAGACAGGCCGAAACGGCGGCCTCGCCGACGACCTCGCAGCCCTAACGCCCGAGCACCTCGCGCAGCGCCCGGCACACGCGGGGCACGTCCTCATCCTGCATGGCCGGAAACAGCGGCAGCGTCACCGTCTCCCGGCCAACGCGCGCCGCGATCGGGGTGTCCTGCGCCCGATAGCCTCGTTGCCGGTAGTAGGTAAGTCCCGGGATGCAGGGGTAATGCACGCCGATGCCGATGCCCTTCTCCGCCATCATCCCCTGAAAAGCCGGCCGCGTGATGCCGCGCGCATCGAAATCGATCAGCAGCTGAAACATGTGCCACGCGTGGCCCGAGTCGCCGCGCGCGGGCACCACGGCGCCCGCGTAGCCCTCGAGTTCCGCGAAATAGCGCTCCGCCAGCGCGCGGCGGCGCTGGTTGAACCCATCCAGCCGCTTCAACTGGTCGATGCCGATCTGCGCCGCCACGTCGGTGAGATTGCTTTTTGCGCCCGGAAACATCACGTCGATTTCGCCCTCTGCGGTGCGCTTGATGCCGTGAAAGCGATATTGCTCGATGAGCCGCGCCGCCTTCTCATCGGCGGTGGCGATCGCGCCGCCCTCGATCGAGGTCATGTTCTTGTTGGGGTGGAAGCTGAACACGGTCAGATCGCCGAAGCTGCCGATCAACCGGCCGCGATAGCGGGTGCCGATGGCGTGCGCGGCGTCCTCGATCACGCGAAGCCCGTGCTTCGCGGCGATCGACTCGACGGCATCCATGTCGACCGCGAGACCCGAGAAATGCACCGGCATGATGGCCCGGGTATTGGCGCCGATCGCGGCTTCGATCAGCGCTGCGTCGATATTCCGGGAGGTGAGCTCGATGTCGACGAATACCGGCTTCGCGCGCAATCGCGCCACCACGTTCGCGCTCGCCGCAAAGCTCATCGCAGGGACGATGACCTCGTCGCCCGCGCCGATTCCGGCGATCTCGAGCGCCATCTCGAGCCCCGCCGTCGCGGAGGTCATGACGCGCACCTGGCGGCCGGCACCCAGGTAGTCGGCCAATGCCGCCTCGAACGCCAGCACCTTGGGTCCGCTCGCAAGCTGGCCCGAGCGGAACACGTCAGCGACCGCCGCGATGCTCTCGGCATCGATCGAGGGCCGCGTGAACGGCAGGAATGGGGCCGTCATTGCCTCGCCACCAGCACGCGCCCCGCGTCGCGGGCGATCTCCCGCATCGGGACTTTGCGCTTCATCAGCTCATCGAACATCGGCATCTCCATCACTGCGAACGCGTCCGGCTCTTCGGTCCAGCGCGCCACGAATTCATCCACCGTCGGAATCTCGGCGCCGGGGTCGCGCTTCAGACCGTAATCGAGCTCCCCCCGATAGGACACGAGCTGCACGGTGCGTCCCCAATAAAACGGCAGCGTCTGATCATACGACGCAATGCTGTAGAGGGGTGCCTCCCGCGGCATGTGGGGAAACGCCCGTGCCAGGGTGACGCCCGAATAGATCGGCGCGACCGCCGAGGCGGCGCGCATCGCCAGCAATCCGGCCAGGCACCAGCCGGCGCCGAGGAACACGGCCGAACCCGTCGGCTCGTGGCGGCGCCGGGACATCACGTAGAGGCCCGAGACGGCGAGCAGCACCGCGACCCTGGCCAGCGGCCCGCGCAGCGCCAGGAAGCAGGCATTGCGCACCGACGGGGCGATATGACCCGGGGCGATGAGGCAAAGCAGCGCCAGGCCGAGCGCGACCGCCACCGTGGCGAGGGCGGTGCGAGACAGATCGCGCAGCAGAATTCCCTCGGGGAGCGAGGCGACCGAGAGCGCGAGCGCCGGCATCGCCGGCAGGATGTACGGGATCAGCTTGGAGTCCGACAGCGAAAAGAACACGCAGACGAACCACACCCAGAGCTTCAGGAACAGCCTGGAATCGAACGTGCCTCGCGACCCGACGCGCGGCCAGTCCAGGAACAGCACCCGGAGCGCGGAGAGCGTCCAAGGCAGACTTCCCAGCAGGAACACGGCGCCGAAGAACCACCAGGGTTCCTCCCGATCCGCGCTCGGCGTCAGATAGCGCGCGAAGTGCTCGTGCACGAAGAAGAACTGGAGAAAGTCCGGGAGCCTGCGCGCCGCGAGCGCATACCACGGCAGCGTGATCGCGAGAAACAGCGGCAGCCCGGCCGCGACATGCAGCCGTCGCCAGGGTTGGAAATCGCGCGAATAAGCGCTGTAGAGCACCAGGACCGCCGCCGGGATGGCCGCCGCCACCAGTCCCTTGGTGAGCATCCCGAGGCCCACGGCAGCCCACGCGAGCAGCATCCAGCCGCGCGAGGCTGCCCCCTCCTCCGCGCTGCGTTGCGCGGCGAGGAAGCCGCACAGCGCCAGCGTCAGGTACAGCGTCAAACTCATGTCCAAGGTCAGGAGCTGCCCCAGGATCACGAACAGCAGCGTCCCGGCGAGCAACGCCCCGGCCCGGAATCCAGCCGCTTCGCCCCACACGCGCCGGGCCGCGAGGGCGACGGCGAGGATCGCGCCCAGCGCCGAGAGCGCGGTGTACAGGCGCGCCGCGAACTCGTTGTCGCCGAACAGATTGAGCGAGAGCGCCGTCACCCAGTATTGGAGCGGGGGCTTTTCGATGTACGCGAGGCCGTTCAGGTGCGGCACGATCCAGTCGTGGGTCGCGAGCATCTCGCGCGGAATCTCGGCGTAGCGTCCCTCGTCCGGGTTGAACAACGGCCGCAGCGGCAGCATCGCGAGCCACAGAACGGCGATCAGGCCCGCCAAGCCGAGGTAGATCGGGCGCCGGCGGGCGGAACCGGCGCGATCCGCGAAGCTCACCGCGATGCCCGGGCGGCGGCCTCGGGGGCCTGTACGGCGAGCGAGCCCGAACGCCCGGCAATCTCGCGCATCACCACGCTGCGAATGGGAAGCGGCCGCTGCGTCACCTGCGCGTGGATGGATTTCATGTCGACGACGGATGCCCCGGCCGCGCGCCACTTCCTCAGCAGCGAGTCGAAGCGGTCCCGGAGCAGCATCCCCTCGAGCTCGGCATGCAGGGTGAATACCTGCGGCACCCCCTGCGCCGTCGCTGCCGCGTCGGCGGAGAGCTTGAACACGGCATCCGCGATGTTCGATTCGTCGATGCCGTCCCTTCCCAAGAGCTCATCGAAGGTGGGGAGCGTCGTCGGTATCTGCGCACAGGCGCTCGCGCCGGCGTCGAGCCGCGGCAGGAACGCGCCTCCGCCCCGGGTATCGCTCGCGTAGCTGAACCCATACTCGTTCTCGAGCTCGAGCGCGTGGGCGTTGATCTGCCAGCCGGCCGCGGCGTGGGAGGCCGGCGGCGCGCCGAACACGCGCGCGAACGCCGCGATACCGCGCTCCAGCTCGGTCCGGGTCCAGCCTGCATCGGCGCGAGCCACGCCGTCCTGCCAGCGCACGTGGTCGTAGGTATGCAGGCCCACCTCGAATCCCGCGTCGCGCACCCGGCGCATGTCCTCACCCGCCTCGCGTCCGATGTCGGGCCCGGGGAGCAGCACGCCGTACATCAGGGTCTTCAAGCCGTAGTGCTTGAGCACCGAGGTGCGGGCCACCTTCCGGGCGAATCCCTTGCGGAACACGCGCTTCAGGGCGCGGCCCGTGTGATCGGGCCCCACGGAGAAATAGAACGTGGCGCCGACCGCGTGCTCTTTGAACAGCGCCGCGAGTCGCGGCACGCCCTCACGCGTGCCGCGCAACGTGTCGACGTCGACCTTGAGGCCGATGCGCGCGCCGTCAAGCATCGCCGAAGCGGCTACGCATGAGCACTACGCATGGCTCGACAGCAGCGCGGACGCGGACGGGAGACTATGCGCATAGGAATCGAATATCGCGTTCAGCGCCGTACGCATGTCGGTGTGCGGCGCCCATCCGAGCTCGGCGGTGGTGTTCTGGATCGACGGCAGCCGGGCCGGAATGTCGGCATAACCCTTGCCATAGTAATCGAGCGCGGAGATGTCGATCAGCTTCGTGTTGCGCGCGGTCGGCGCGTATTCGGATCGCGAGCGCGCGATTTCGAGCATCATCTCGGCGAGCTGGCGGATCGAATAAAGGTTGTGCGGATTGCCGATGTTGTAGATCTTGCCGTCGGCGATCCCGTTGGGATTGTCGATGATCGTGGTCAGGCATTCGACCGCGTCGTCGATGAAGGTGAACGCACGGGTCTGGCTGCCGCCGTCGACCAGCTTGATGGGCTCGCCGCGCACGATGTGCCCGAGGAACTGCGTCAGCACGCGCGAGCTCCCCTCCTTCGGATCGTCCATGCTGTCGAGACCCGAGCCCACCCAGTTGAACGGCCGGAACAGCGTGAACTGCAGTCCTTGTTCTCCGTAGCCCCAGATGATTCGATCGAGCAGCTGCTTGACGCAGGAATAGATCCAGCGCTGCTTGTGGATCGGGCCGAGCACGAGCTCGGAGGTGGCGGGATCGAACTCCTTGTCGCGGCATGCCCCGTAGACCTCCGAGGTCGACGGAAACACCACCCGCTTCTTGTATTTGACGCAGTGGCGGATGATGGGCAGATTCGCCTCGAAGTCCAGCTCGAACACCCGCAGCGGCTCGCGTACATAGGTCGCGGGCGTCGCGATCGCGACCAGCGGCAGGATCACGTCGCACTTGCGCACGTGGTATTCGACCCACTCCTTGTTGATGGTGATGTCGCCCTCGACGAAGTGGAAGCGCTCGTTCTCCAGCAGCGTGCCCACCCGCTCGGACTGCAGGTCCATGCCGTAGATCGACCAGCCGGTATTTTTCAGGATGTACTTGCTCAAGTGGTGGCCGATGAAGCCGTTGACCCCGAGAATGAGAACGTTTTTCAAGATGAGCCCCCAGGTTGCCGTCCGTGCGAATTCACGTGAGCGCGAGCGGTTGTTTCGACAAGGCCGCGGGTGCGGCGTTCGGCGCGATCGGCTCGGAGCCGGCCGCGAGCTTCAGAATTTTCAGGCGCCGCCCGTCGGTGCAATCGACGTACCAGTCGGCCCCGTCGGCGTACAGGCACGGCGCGAGCCCGGGATGGCGGAGCGGGCCTTGCTCGATGCGGGTTTCCAGCACCTCGAGCCGCACGCCGTTCACCTCCGTGAACGCCCCCGGGAAGGGCGGCGCCACCGCCCGCACCAGATCGTGGATGCGGTGCGCGTCCGCGCGCCAATCGATGCGCCCGTCCGCGGGACGGCGGCGGCCGAAATACGAGCCCTGCGCGAGATCGAGCGGCCTCGCCGCGGCGCTCCCGGCGATCAGTTTGGGGAGGCTCCGGGCGAGCACCTGCTGCGCGGCCTGCGCGACCTTCATCGACACCTCGAGCGCCGTGTCGTTCTCGAGGATCGGCACCGGCTGCTGGTCGACCAGCGCCCCCGCATCGGGCTTTTCGAGCATGTAATGCAGACTCGCCCCGGTGGTGGTCTCGCCGTGGATGATGGCCCAATGCACCGGCGCGCGGCCGCGGTACTTCGGCAGCAGCGAGCCGTGCATGTTGAGCGCGCCGCGCTTCGGCATGTCGAGCCACGCCGAATTCAGCATGTGACGGTAATAGAAGGAAAATACGAAATCGGGCCTTGCGCGCCGGCCCTCGGCGATCCACTCCAGCGTATTGGGATCGTCGGGCGTCTCCACCCTGAGGCGCTGCACTTCGGCCACGTCCCGCACGCTCCCGAACCAGCGGCTCTCGCCGGGATCGTCGCGGTGCGTGAACAGCAGCGGGATCTGCACGTCCTGCGCCAGCAGCTCGCGGACACAGCGAACCCCGACCTCGCTGTAGGCGAAGACCACCGCACGGGTCACTGCCGGGCGCCCGGGACGGGATCCACGGCCGGCAGCCGCTGCTCGTAGGCCCGCCGCTTCTCTGCGCCGCCGTCCTCTTCGAGCACTGCCTCGATGATGTAGCGCGGCCGTTCGCGCACCTGCGCATAGATGCGGCCGACGTACTCGCCCAGGAGCCCGATGCCGAACAGCGCCAACCCGATGAAGAAGAACACCAGGCCGAACAGCGTGAACAGTCCCTCGGCTTCCGAACCGACGATCAGGCGGCGCACGAACAGCACGATCACCAGGATCGCCGACAGCGCCGACATCGCCATCCCGACCATGGAGAACAGCTGCAGCGGCACCACGGAAAATCCGGTGATCAGATCGAAATTGAGCCGGATCAGACTGTAGAGCGAATACTTCGACTTTCCCGCATGCCGCTCCTCGTGGGCGATCGGCACCTCGATCGGATTCATCGCGTAAAGCGAGGCCAGCGCCGGAATGAAGGTGTTGACCTCGCGCGTCTCGTTGAGGGCGGCCACGATCAGGCGCGAGTAGCCGCGCATCATGCAGCCCTGATCGGTGATCCTCACCGGCGTGATCCACTCGCGCAGCTTGTTGACACCCTTCGAGAGCCAGCGGCGCCAGAGGCTGTCCTGGCGCTTGACGCGGATGGTGCCGACGTAGTCGTAGCCCTTGTCCAGCATCTCGACCAGCTTGCCGATCTCCTCCGGCGGGTTCTGCAGATCCGCGTCCAAGGTGATCACGTAGTCGCCGCGCGCGTGCGCTAGGCCCGCCATCACCGCGGAATGCTGACCGAAGTTCGCGTGGAACAGCACCACCCGGGTTTCGTGCGGACGGCGCTGAAATTGCCGGCGGAGCAGTGCTGCGGAGCGATCCTTGCTGCCGTCGTTGACGAACACGCACTCGTAGGAGATGCCGAGCTTGTCGAGCGCAGGGTAGAGCCGCTCGAACAGGGTGTCGAGCACCTGTTCCTCGTTGTAGACGGGGATGACGACGCTCAGTTTGGGCGCGCTGACCATGGGCTCATCGTTCAATGATCGGCGGGGACCGCGCCGTGCGACTTCAACATCTCGTAGAGCTCGCGCGTGCGCTCGCGCATGAGCGTCTCCGAGCCGCGCGCCTCGACGTTCAGGCGCAGCAGCGGCTCGGTGTTCGACCTGCGCAGATTGAAGCGCCACGCCGCGAATTCATAGGACTGCCCGTCGGTGCGGTCCACCCGGAGCGCCGTGCCGGCATAGCGCGATTCGACGGCGGCCATGGCGGCGGCGGAGTCCGGCACGCGGTAATTGAGCTCCCCGCTCGCCGGAAATGCGGCGATCCGCTCGCCGACCAGCGAGGACAGGGACCTGCCCGTCTCGCTCAAGATCTGCGTCATCAGCAGCCACGGAATCATGCCGCTGTCGCAATAGGCGAACCGGCGGAAGTAGTGATGCGCGCTCATCTCCCCGCCGTAGACGGCGTCGACATCGCGCATGCGCTGCTTGATGAAGGCATGACCGGACTTGGATTGGACCGCCTCCCCGCCCAGGGATTTCACGATCTCGATGGTGTTCCAGGTGAGCCTCGGATCGTGCACCACCTTGCCGCCGGGCTCGCCCTTGAGGAGCACCGAGGCGAGCAGTCCCACGATGTAATACCCCTCGATGAATTCGCCGCGCTCGTCGAAGAAGAAGCAGCGATCGAAGTCGCCGTCCCAGGCGAGCCCCAGATCCGCCCCCCGGCTGCGGATCGCAGCCACGGTCGGCGCGCGATTCTCCGCGATCATCGGATTGGGTATGCCGTTGGGGAAGCGGCCGTCGGGCTCGTGGTGAACCTTGATGAACTCGAACGGCAGATGCGGCTCGAGCCGGTCCACGATCAACCCCGCCCCGCCGTTGCCGGCGTTCACCACGATCCTCAGGGGCTTCAATTTCTGGGGATCGATGTACGACAACAAATGCCGGATGTAGGCGGACGTGGTGTCGATGTGCCGGCGCCGGCCGCGCGCGGCCGGCTCCCTGAATCCGCCCCGCTCGGCGATCGCGCGGATCTCCTTCAAGCCGTTGTCGCTCGAGATGGGCTTGGATTCCTCGCGCACGAATTTCATGCCGTTGTAGTCCGGCGGATTGTGGCTGGCGGTGACCATGATGCCGCCGTCGTAATGCCCATCGAAGGTCGCGAAATACACCCCTTCGGTGCCGCAGATGCCGATGTCGAAGACGTCCGCGCCGCCTTCCGTCAGGCCGCGGCAGAGCGCGTCGGTGAGCCCCTCGCTCGACAATCGAATATCGCGTCCCACCACCACCTTGCCGGGCGACAGAAATTCGGCATAGGCGCGGCCCACCCGGTAAGCGACATCGTCATTGAGCTCATCGGGGATCCGGCCGCGAAGATCGTAGGCCTTGAAGCAGGTGATCGCGCTCAAGTGCTGGTCCCTTGGCGGCCGTAATGATCCTGAAAGCGCACGATGTCGTCCTCGCCCAGGTACGACCCAGACTGGACCTCCACGATGTGCAGATCGACCTTGCCGGGATTCTCGATGCGGTGGGTCGCGCCGATGGGTATGTAGGTCGACTCGTTCTCCGACAAGAGGAACGTCTTGTCGTTGCAGGTGATGCGCGCCGTCCCCTGCACCACGATCCAGTGCTCCGCGCGGTGGTGATGCATCTGCAGCGACAGCACGCCGTTCGGCTTCACGGACAGGCGCTTGACCTGGAAACGCTCGCCCGCATCGAGGCTGTCGTAGCTGCCCCAGGGTCTGAACACCTCGCGGTGCAACGAGGTTTCCCCGCGGCCCGACTTCTTGAGCTTCGCCACCAGATCCTTCACGTCCTGCACGCGCTCCTTCGGCGCCACCAGCACCGCATCCTTGGTCTCGACGATGACGTGGTCGTCCATTCCCACCGCCGTCACCAGGCGGCTGGTGGAATGCACGTAGCAATCGTGGGTGTCGTGCACCAGCACGTCGCCGCGCAGCACGTTGCCCTCCTCGTCGGCGGGCAGCGCATCGAACAGCGAGGCCCAGGAGCCCACATCGCTCCAGCCCGCGTCGAGCGGCAAAACGACCGCATCGCGCGTTTTCTCCATCACGGCATAGTCGATGGAGTCGCTGCGGCATTTCTCGAACGCCGCCTTGTCGATGCGCACGAAATCCAGATCCGTGGTGGCGGCCTCGAACGCCGCCTTGCTCGCCTCCAGGATGTCGGGGGCGAACGCGCCGAGCTCGGCGAGATAGCGGCTCGCTTTGAACACGAACATCCCCGAGTTCCAATAATAATCGCCGGAGGCGACGAACTGCCGCGCGAGATCGAACGGCGGCTTCTCGATGAACTCGGCCACCGGGTACGCCGGGCCGGCGCCCACGCCGCGTCGGATGTAGCCATAGCCGGTCTCGGGCGCATGCGCGACGATGCCGAAGGTGACCAATTTGCCCTTGAGCGCGAGCTCCGCCGCCACGGTCGCGGCGTGCTGGAATATATGTGCGTCACGCACCACATGGTCGGCGGGCGCGATCAGCAGCACGGCGTCGGGATCCCGGTTGAGGGCCTGCAGGGCGGCCAGAGCCACCGCCGGTGCCGTGTTTCGGCCGACCGGCTCGAGCATGATGGCGGCCGCGCGCATGGACAGGGTGCGGATCTGCTCGGCCACGGTGAAGCGATGCGCTTCGTTGCACACGATCACCGGGTCGCCGGCGCCCTCGACGCCCGCGAGGCGCAGCGCCGTCTCCTGCAGCATGGTTTGCTTGCCGGTCAGCGCCAGGAGCTGCTTGGGGTACATCTCGCGCGACAGGGGCCAGAGCCGCGTACCGGCGCCCCCGGAGAGGATCACGGGAGTCAGTTTCATTGCGCACTCATCCTGGCCGCTTGCCGCGGCCGATTGCATAGTAGCTGAACCCGGCTCGCTCCATGTGCACCGGATCGTACAGATTGCGTCCGTCGAAGATCACCGGCGTGTTCAGCGTCCGGCGCATGTGCTCGAAATCGGGACTGCGAAATTCGCGCCACTCGGTGACGATCGCGAGCGCATCCGCCCCCTCGAGGGCGTCGGGGCCGCCTTTGCAGAGCACGAGGTCCGCCCGCTCTCCGTAAATCCTGGCGCATTCGGCGGTCGCGACCGGATCGTACGCGCGGACCTTGGCGCCCGCGGCCCAAAGCGCCTCCATCAGCACGCGGCTCGACGCCTCGCGCATGTCGTCGGTATTGGGCTTGAAGGCGAGTCCCCAGAGCGCAATCGTCTTGCCCCGAAGGTCGCCGAAGTGGGCCTGGATCTTGCCGAACAGCACGGTCTTCTGGCGCTCGTTGACCGCCTCGACCGCGGTCAAAAGGCTTTCCGGATAGCCGACCTCCTCGGCGGAGCGCTTGAGCGCTTTCACGTCCTTCGGAAAACAGGAGCCGCCGTACCCAACGCCCGGATAGATGAACGCCGTGCCGATGCGCGGGTCCGAGCCGATGCCGAGGCGCACGGCCTCGATGTCGGCGCCGAGCTCCTCGGCAAGATTCGCGAGCTCGTTCATGAAGCTGATCTTGGTCGCGAGCATGGCGTTCGCGGCATATTTGGTGAGCTCGGAGGAGCGCAGGTCCATGACGATCATGCGGTCGCGGTTATGGGTGAAGGGCTCGTACAGCGTGCGCATGAGGTCCGCCGCGCGAGCGCTCGAGGCGCCGACGACGATGCGATCCGGCTTCATGAAATCCGCGATCGCCGCGCCTTCCTTCAGGAACTCGGGATTGGAGACGGTATCGAAGTCGATGGCCGCCCCCCGTGCCTCGAGCGCGTCGCTCACCGAGCGCCGGACCCTGTCGGCGGTGCCCACCGGCACGGTCGATTTGGTGACGACGACTTTGTAGTCGGTCATGTGCTCGCCGATGCTACGGGCCACCGCGAGAACATGGCGCAGGTCCGCCGAGCCGTCCTCGTCCGGGGGCGTACCCACCGCGATGAGCTGGAACAGACCGTGATCGACCCCTTCCTTGGCATCGGTGGTGAAGGTGAGCCGGCCGGCGGCGGCGTTGCGCGTGACCACGGCCTCCAGACCCGGCTCATGGATGGGTATCTCACCCGCCTTGAGCATCCCGACTTTTCGCTGATCCACATCCACGCAGACGACGTGGTTGCCGGCGTCAGCCAGACAGGCGCCCGTGACCAAGCCGACATAGCCTGAGCCGAAGATGGTGATTCGCATCCGTAATCTTCTGATTTAACAGGAAAAAAGGTGT
>Ga0182012_10000212_pt1 | contig 65358 bp, 45 predicted proteins | sample 612S2SmetaG_FD_120486 | JGI IMG/M metagenome (GOLD analysis project Ga0182012, IMG submission 120486) | Permafrost microbial communities from Stordalen Mire, Sweden - 612S2S metaG | ecosystem: Environmental > Terrestrial > Soil > Wetlands > Permafrost | place: Sweden: Stordalen | collected... | reverse complement strand
GATACCACTGATGCCGGGCAGATTGATGTCCATCAAAATCACATCCGGGCGGTGAGCGCGGGCAAGCTGGACACCGAGATTTCCATCCCTGGCACTCAGCAGGCGAATATCCGGGCGGCGCTTGATCAGTTGCTCAACCAGGTTCAGGTTGGCCGGATTATCCTCGACATAGAGCAGCGTCCGCAAACGTGCGCCCTCCGGGATCTGCGGCGATGTTATCGCGGAAGAGCCGTGCCGGTCCGCTGCGAGGGTTGGCCGCTGAGCCGCATTCAAATCGAACCAGAACACGGTTCCCTGCCCGACCGTGCTGTCCACTCCGATGGAGCCGCCCATCATCTCCACCAGCCGTTTACTCATGACGAGACCGATGCCAGTGCCCTCCTCGCTGGTGGTCTCTCGTCCGAGGCGGTTGAACGATTGAAAAAGCTGCTTGATCATCTCCGGCCGTAACCCGGCGCCCGTGTCCCGAACGCTGATTCGCACGCGGTCCGCTTCGCGCGGGCAATCCACGTCCACTACGACGCTTCCATTTGAGCGGTTGTATTTGATGGCGTTCGAAAGAAGGTTGATGATCACCTGCTTCAGCCGCGTGCGATCGGCATCTACAAAGCAGGGAAGGTCGAATTGCGGAAAAGCCATTCCAATGCCACGCTTTTGGCCTTGCGGCTCGATCATGGCCTGGCATTCCGACATCACTTCCGACAGCGATGTGGGCTCCAGAGAGAGAGCCAGCTTGCCGGATTCAATCTGCGCCAGATCCAGAATTTCGTTGATCAGTTCCAGCAGATACCACCCGGCATGAAGAATCTGGTCGACACTCGCCGTTTGGGAAGGGGTGGGAGGGGGCGTGTCGGAAATCAAGAGTTGCGCGAAACCGAGAATCGCGTTCAGAGGCGAGCGCAGTTCATGGCTCATGCTGGAAAGGAAATCCGATTTCGCGAGGTTGGCTTTCTCGGCGGCCGCTTTGGCACGTTCCAGTTCGACGTTATTTTCCTGCTGCATCTGCTCGAAGCGTTTGCGCTCGGTAACGTCGCGGGCGGCGGCGAACACGCCTTGCAGCTTGCGTTCCCGATCGTGGAAGGTGGTCGCGTTATAAGACACCACCGTCTCCTTGCCGTCCCTGGCGCGCGCGGTGAGCTCATAATCGGTTACCTTATTTCCGCTCAGAACGCGCTTGATACCCGCCTCGGCCCTCTCCGGATCCGTGAAACAACTCTTGAACGGGGCGCCGATGAGTTCATCGCGAGTACACCCTGTGAGCGCCTCCGTCTGCTTATTCACGTCGGTGATGATGCCCGCAGGATCGGTAGTCATCAGCGCGTCGATGTTCGATTCGATCAGAGAGCGGGTGTAGAACTGCTGATCGCGCAGGCGCTGGTCGAGTAGTTTCTGCTCGGCTTCCACGTGCTTGCGGGCGGTATTATCGGTGCCGATCAACAGATACCCGATGATTCCGCCTTGGTCGTCACGCAATGCGGTAACCGACACCACGGCGGGAAAGCGGCTGCCATCTTTGCGAATGTAGGTCAGCTCATAGATGTCTTCAATGCCTCGCGAAGCTTTGAATACGAGAGCTTCGAAGCCGGGGGTGATCGGAGTCGCCAGTTCGAGACTCAGGGCTTTGGCGCGCGCGATCACTTCTTGAGGATCGGAGATATCGGCGGGCGTGATCTTATCCACCACTTCCAGTGCCGTATAGCCCAGCATGCGCTCGGCGCCTACGTTGAATAGCTGAATGACGCCTTTCTCATCCGTGGCGATGCTGGAAAAATTCTCGCTGTTGAAAATCGCGCTCTGTAGAGCCCCGGCCTTGACTAACGCTTCTTCCGCCTGCTTGCGGGCCGTATTATCGGTGCCGATCAACAGATACCCGATGATGCCTCCTTGGTCGTCGCGCAATGCGGTAACCGACACCACGGCGGGAAAGCGGCTGCCATCTTTGCGAATGTAGGTCAGCTCATAGATGTCTTCAATGCCTCGCGAAGCTTTGAATACCAGGGCTTCAAAGCCGGGGGTGATCGGAGTCGCCAGTTCGAGACTCAGGGCTTTGGCGCGCGCGATCACTTCCTGCGGATCGGAGATATCGGCGGGTGTGATCTTGTCCACCACTTCCATTGCCGTATAGCCCAGCATGCGTTCGGCGCCTACGTTGAATAGCTGAATGACGCCTTTCTCATCCGTTGCGATGCTGGAAAAGTTCGCACTATTAAAGATGGCGTTCTGCAGCGCCCCTGTCTTCAGCAGGGCGGCTTCGCGTCCGACCTCCGTGACTACATCCGCGTTCACTAGCGGCTCCTCGAGAACTGTGGATTCGTTGTATTGCGCAGACATAACACACACCTTTGTCGAGGCAGCAAAATAGCAAAGTCTCTGGGCGACTTGCTTTACAGTGCACGGATGGGGCCAATCCAAAGCAGCTTCCCTTACTCCGGGAGCGCCATGTAAATTGTGGAGCCCTCGCCGAGTCGCCCCTCTGCCCACATACGTCCCCGATAACGCTCTACGATCCGCTTGCAAATGGCCAGGCCAAGTCCGGTTCCTGGATACTCGTCTTTATGGAGGCGTTTGAAGAGCCCGAAGATGCGCTCGGCGTACTGCGGGTCAAAGCCAATCCCATTATCCTGAACCGAGATCAGCCACTGACCGCCCTCCAGGTTGGCAGAAATGTGGACCTCGGGCGGCACTTCTGGTTTGCGATACTTCAACGCGTTCGAAAGAAGATTCTGAAACACCTGCGCCATTTGCGAGGTATCCCCTTGCACTTTGGGAAGGGGCTGAGCAGTTATCACCGCGCCCGTTTCTTCGATGCGCTTCTCGAGCGCGTAGCGCGCTTGCGCCAAAGAGAGAGACAGATCGGCGACTCCCGCGGGCAGGCCATCCTTATGTACGATGCGCGAGTAGCTCAGCAGATCTCGAATAAGCGATTCCATTCGGGCGGAGCCCTCGTTAATAAACGCGAGAAATTCCACCGCCCGATCATCGAGCGCATGAGAATAGGTTCGGCTCAGAAGCTCGCTATAAATCGACACATTGCGAAGCGGCTCCTGAAGATCATGACTCGCCACGTAGGCGAATTCCTCCAGTTCCCGATTGACTGTTTCGAGCTCCCGGCGAGCAAGCACTTGCGGGGTCACCTCGGTGAGGACTGCGATCACACCCGACACCGAGCTGTCCGGTTCGCGGATCGGGCTGTACACGAGATTGAACCAATGGTCTTCGATTTCCCCGTCCTTGTCGGAATCGTAGGAGATGGACCATTCGCTCGCGAGAAACGGTTCCCCGGTGTCCATCACGTGGTTCAGCGCGTCCCACACATGCTGGCCTAGTTCGGGAACGGACTCCGCAAAACGGCGGCCCAGCAGATTTCTTCCCTGCAGAAGAGCCTGATAGGGAGGGTTGGCCAGTTCGACCACGAAGTCGCGGCCGCGAAGTACGATGATTGCGACCGGCGCCTGTGCAAAAACCTGCTGAAGGCGTTCTTTGCTGGCACGTAGGTCGCTTTCCATGCGCTTGCGTCCCCCGATATCGAGCAGTTCGATTACGGTACCGATAACCCCCGCGCCTTCGCGAATGGGACTGGCAGCGTAAGCTACCGGATAGAAGTGACCCTCCTTGTGAATGAAGACTTCTTCGCCGTGCACCTGGTTGTTCTCATGAAGAACGCGGCAAAGGGGACATTCCTCCAAGGGGTAGAACGATCCGTCGGCCCGCTGGAAATGAATTACGCTGTGCAAGGCGCGCCCCTGAATCTCCTCAAACGTGAAACCGGTCAGCGTTTCGGCGGCCGGGTTCATGAAGATGCATTGGTGGCGATTATCCATGATGAACAGGGCCACGGAGGCATTGGTGGTGATGGCCTCGGTGAGGCGAAGTTGCTCACGCAACGCAGCCTCCACGCGTTTGCGCTCAGTAATGTCCTCGATGATGGCAATCAATTGCGCCGGCCTGCCCTTCTCCCGGTGCATGGAGGATGAGGCCCGCGCCCATACGATGCGTCCGTCCTTGTGAATGTAGCGCTTCTCGATGGTTGCCATGGTGTGGGTGCCATCTTGAAACGACGCGTAGAACCGCCGCGTTGGGGCAACGTCATCCGGGTGCGTGAAGTGCCTCGAATCGCGTGCGGCAAGTTCTTCGCGGGTGTAGCCAAGCATGTCCAGGTAGGCGCGGTTCATCTCCATGATTTGTCCCTCTGGCGTGGTGAGCACCATGCCGATCGGGGCTTTCTCAAAGGCACGGCTGAAGAGCATCTCACTGGCGCGGAGTTCGTTGACGTCCTCCAGCCGGTGAACGAGGAATTGAACCGCCCCGTCAGAAGCGAACACGCGATGAAAGGAGGCAATTAATTCGCGGTGCGTGTCAGGAAAGACATCCATAACGCTGCGGCCAACGATTTGCCGAGACTGTTTGGCCGCTTGCAGGTAGGCGTCGCTCACCGCCGCGATGGTGAAGTGGGGATCATCCGGCAACACGACCAGGAAACGTCCAGGGAGGGCATCGAAGAGCGCGCGGAAGTCCAGCAATTCAGTCTAGGGTATCGTACCCAAGCCTATAATAAGGCGTGTCGAAGCTTCCAGGCGGCGTGATTGTGACTGTTTTCACCCTTTCCCTGGCTGCGCAAGACTCGGGGAGCATTGCGCAGTTGGAAGCTGCCGCGCAGAAGCATCTGGCCGAGAAGGACGCGAACGCGGCACTGGCGGATTACGAAAAGCTGGCGCAGCTAGCGCCGAAGTCGGCCGCGTATCAGGATCAGATTGGTTTCCTGCTGGCCGCCACGAACCGCGGTTCCGATGCGATTCCCCATTTCCAGCAAGCGACCGAACTGAATCCGCGGTCAGCCCAGGCTTGGTATCACCTGGGAGTCGCGCTTTGGCTTGCGGAACGTAAAGATGAAGGCGTAGCGGCGATGCGGAGAGCTGTGGCTCTGGCCCCCGACCGGGCCGATTACCGGTTCCGGCTGGGTTCCGCGTATGCGGATTCCGGCCGTTCGGCCGAAGCCATTCCGGAACTGACAAAAGCTTCGAAGCAGCTTAAGGGCAACGCGGCGCTTTGGGAAGCGCTGGGACTGGCGTATCAGCGGCAGCGGCGTTTCGAGGAAGCGCGGGATGCGTACCGGCAGGCGCTGGGGCTCGACCCAAAGAACACAGCGGTTCGCAATAGCTACGGCCAGGCGCTGGTGAATTCCGGCGACCCTGACGCGGGCCTGCGCGAGTTTCGACGGATACTCGAAAGCGAGCCTGACAATGTCCACGTACAGGTCAACATTGGCTACGCCTATATTGGGGCGGGTAAATACGCGGAAGCCATCAAGCAACTCTCGGCGTTGATCCGCGCGCATCCCGAACTGGCTTCGGCGCATTACGATCTGGGCGTGGCGTATAAACAATCCGATAACCTGCCGTCCGCGAAAGCGGAACTCGAGAAGGCTGTTGAGTTGGAACCCGCACTCGCCGAAGCCCATTTCACACTGGCGATGACCGATGCGGATATGGGCGAGATGGAGAAGGCTGTGGAGCAATTGCGCGCGGCCGTGGAACAGAGACCGGACTATGTGGATGCCTGGTTCCGGCTGGGGAGTATTTTGAAGGACCAGGGGGACGTGGATAACGCCATTGACGCGCTGCGTCATGCGGTGGCGCTGGACGCGACGGACGCGGGCGCCTTTAATAATTTAGGATTGTTGCTCAGAAAGAAAGGCGATGCGGAGGGCGCCAGGGCGGCGTTCGACAAGGCTGCGGAACTGCGGAAGGCGGAGGAGCAACGGAAAGAGAACAATCTGCGCGCCGGGGCGCCGAAGTAGCTTAGAAGAGATTGCCGGCGACTTGTTCCGCGACGTTTATGGCTTTTTCGCGCAGCTTGTCCTGCGCAAAGCCGCCAGTGACACGGATGAGGAAGGTCTGCTTGCGAACTCTGCCTACGACTTGCGCAGTCGCCTTATCGACAGTGCAGGCCATGGCCTCGTTCCCTATCGCTTTCAACGGCTCGATCGGCGGGGCGCATTTGGCGAGTTCCGATCCCACGTCGATGCGCAGCCGGGCGCCTGAATCCCTGCGCGTAAATTCGCAGGTTCCCTCCTGTCCGTTCTTCGTCATGGTGAAATCGACGGGGCCTTCAAGGACGCCGCCGGCTGTGGCGGCATTCATCCAGGGGCAGGGCTTTTCAGACGCGCGCAAGACCGCTGCGCAGATCGACAGCAAAAGAATGACTCGCCGCATCAGGCCTTTTTAGCGAGCTGGAGAGCATCGGATTTCAGAATCCTGCCGCCCTCTTGAATCACATAGAGGCGATTCGCATCGAGGTTCTTCAACAGATCCACTTGTCCACTGAGCCATCGGATCTCGACCGAGTCCACCTTAGTCGCCTGCTCCAATCCAAAGTGCATACGCAGGTCATTCTGAGAGAAGTAACTACCACCGCTGCGCAGTTCATCCATCTGGGTGAGCGGCTTGGGCGCATCGGGTTTGGTCTTCGCCACCACAGTCACCCGGCTGCCGATGCCGGTCCGGTTCGACTTCACGCCCACCAATTTGATTTTGATCCAGTTGCGATTGAGCGTGGAATCACAGCGCAGAAGCTGCGGAATTGCATTCACGCAGTTGACCGCGATATCGATATCGCCATCGTTATCGTAGTCGCCGAAGGCGCATCCGCGCGCCGGCGCATTCTCCAGAATTCCAGGCCCACCCCGATCGGTCACTTCTTCAAATCGGCCGTTCTGCAGATTGCGGTAAAGGTACTTATGCTCGGCATACTTCAGATCGGCATTGGACTTATCGACCTCCGGATACACATGCCCGTTCGACATGAGGATGTCGAGCCAGCCATCGTTATCCATATCGAAGAATCCAATTCCCCAACCCAGGAGGCGCGTGTTGACGCCGAGACCGCTGGGATAAGTGCGATCTTCAAACGAGGCGTCGCCGAGATTGGTGTAGAGCGAATCGGTATCGCCGGCGAAATTCGTCTTGGCGATGTCGAGATTGCCGTCGCGATTGTAGTCGCCGATAGAAACCCCCATACCGGCCTGCGGCTTGCCTTCCGGAGACAAGGCCGATCCGGATTCGATCGCGATGTCTTTGAATGTACCGTCTTTTTGGTTCTGGTAAAGCGTGGCCGTGCTGGAATCGTTGGCTACGTAGATATCCGGCCAGGTATCGTTGTCAAGGTCCGATGCGGCTACGCTTAGACCATAGGTTCCCTGCGTGTTCCAGATTCCCGCCTTTTGACTTACATCGGTGAACGTGCCGTTGCCATTGTTGTGGTAAAGAATGTTCTTACCGCCCGGCAAGCCGGGGGGACCGCAGGCCACCAGCAATCCTTTATAAGTGCACGGCCCTGCTTCCGGAGTGGGTGCGGTCTTTAAGTCGAAGTCGACATAGTTGGCGACAAACAGGTCCAGGTGACCATCCTTGTCATAATCCACGAATGTACAGCCGGTGTTCCAGCGAATCTTTGGGCCGGGCTGCGTTAACCCCGCTTCCTTCGTAACATCGGTGAACCTTCCGTTGCCGTGGTTGCGATAGAGAGCGTTCTGCCCGTAGTAAGTCACAAAGAGGTCATCGTTTCCGTCGTTGTCGAAATCGCCCACGCAGCAGGCCTGTCCCCAGCCTGAGCGGGCATCGAGGCCCGACCCTTTCGTCACATCCGTGAACGTGCCATCGCGATTGTTCTTGAACAGCCGGCAGTGCGGTTCCTGGCCGGCCGCGAAACCTTCGAGCCGCCAACCATTAACAAAGAAGAGATCCAGCCAGCCATCGTTATCGTAGTCGTAAAAAGCCAGTCCGCATCCGGTGGTTTCGAGAAGATACTTGTTCTTCTTTTCGCCGCCATAAATGGTCTTATAGGCTAACCCGGCTTCTTTGACAACATCGACAAAACTGAGGCCGAGCGGCGTTCCCTCGATTGGCGATTTCGGGCCGGGCGCGGCGGCTCTGGGACGCGCGTCGTAGGAGCGTTCGATGGGCCCCGGCATTTTCTGGGGCGCGGCTAATGAGAGCAGGTCCGCAAACGGCAGCACCAGGGACGTGCGGCTCAGCGACTGTAAAAAGCGCCGACGGTTGTGGCTCATTGAGTGCTCTCGAATGTGGCAGCGGGTTGCGGCAGATCCGTGTGGATGTGCCATGGAACGCTTTCCGTGGAGATCTCCGGATGCTTGCGAAGGAACTGAAGCGAGTAAGTAGGGGCTCCCGGGTCTAGCTGCTTGGTGGCAAACTTCGCGGCTTCATCCGCGGCTTTGTCCTTCATGCCCATGCGTCGGTACAGCAAGGACAGATTGTAGTGCGCGGCGACATCGTCGGGATCAATCGCCTGGAGCGCCAGGAACTGCTGCAAGGCATCGTCATACCAATGCTCCTGATAGTAAGAGATTCCCAATTCACGGCGGGCATCGCGCGATTGCGGGTATTGTTGAACTACTTTTTGAAAGTCGGCGATCTCGGCGTCGAAATGGCCTTCGCGCCTTTCGACGAGGCCGAGGTAATAGAGCGCCCGGGCATTTTCGGGACTCAGCGTCAGAGCTTTCTCCAGGCTGCCGCGCGCGGCGCTATACTTCTCCCATTCGATATTGGTCAGTCCCATGTTCGTGAAGCCGTCGGCGTAATCGGGGCGCAGTTTCACCACTTCGCTGAAAGCACCGGTGGCATCGGCATATTGCAGTTGATCCAGATACGCAATTCCCAGGTTGTTCCAGCGCATCCAATCCGGATTGTCTTTCGGCCCAGCCGGCGTAGGCGCGTTTGGCCCGATATTCAGGGTCCGAGTCCGAGACGCGATTTCGACCACGGGATAGGCCGGATGATCTTCACCGAGGACGTTGTTCAAATAGCTCTGGCGCAAGTGACGATAGTTCAAGCGCGCGGTCACCGTGAGCGCTCCGGCAACGCCGGCGGGCACCCGGAACTGGTAGCGTACGAGCGCGGAGCGACCCGCCTGGATGGTGTTGTCATAGGCGACGGAATGGATGGTCCAGACCATGTGATTATCTACAAAATCGCCAAATAGATTCACGGGGCGGTTGGTGAAACTATGGGCACGTTCATCGACCATCCCATCGGGTTTCAGGAATCCGCTGTGGTAGATATCTTTGCCACTCGCATCTTTGACCACAAACTCAACCCAGGCCTCGTAAAGATCGCGGACTTCGGGAATCAGAGAGTGACCGATGTTTTTGTTCTGGATCACGGCCATCACTTCCAAGACATCGTTGGGCGCGACAGTGAACGGGACCGCGCCGAGCGGCGCGATCATTTGCGGGGAGCCCTGCTTCCGGATCCCGAATAGATCCACATTGAGATAGTTTCCGGATTGAAGAAATTGGATGGTTTTTTCGAGCTGCTGATCGAAGCCGTAAAAGAACGGCACGGCGGTGTTGCCGGCCAGCCAGCGATGCGAAGCGAGGGTTCCGTTCTTAGCGCCGTAGTCTTCCTTGACCAAGGGAGAACGAGACATGTGACAGCCCTGGCAGCTTGTAAATTCGGCCGAATAGAAGGTCAGAGGGTTGCGCTTCGAGAACTTTGAATTCTGCCATTCGTCGTACGCGGTGAAGGCGCGGATGAATTTGTAATCGTTTAGCTCATTGGGGAGGTTCGCTTTATGGCATGCGGCGCAGAACTCGGGAGTGCGGTAAAAATCTTTCATCACCGCCTTCGAGTGCCGGGTGGGATTCGCCATGATCTGTTCATAGGGGACTTCACCGGGAATGCGGTTGCCATTTTCGTCAACCATTACAGACGGCTCGCCCATCACGAAGCCGCCATTGCCCTCAGTGGATTTCAGTTTCTGAACGGAATGGCAGGTGGTGCAGGTGAGGCCATCCGCATCGAATTCGCGATCCACTTGCGAGTTGTCTGTTAGTGCTCCGGTCAGCACGCCGATGGGATTGTGGCAGCTATCGCAATGCCGCGTGAACTCGATGCCTTTCGATCGCGGCAAAATATTCACGCTGGCGCGGTAGAACGGGGTCCGAAATGAGTTGGAATGGAGCGCCTGCCGCCACTGGCTGTAGGCTTCCTGGTGACAATGCGCGCAATACGAGGCCTTGGGGAACGCCCCGGGCTGGATAAAGCCTTCGCCTGCCACCGAGGCATTCCCGGGCGTCGTCATTTTGTCACTGCCAAAACGGAAGTTATAGCTTTCGCGGATTTTCGCGTCGTAACTCTTGCGATCGTTGCTGTCCGACGATTGCGACCAAACGCTGGAAGCAGCCACCAGGACCGACAGTACCCGAAACGTGCGGGCATATCTCATACGGTTACGATTCTCTCATGCTAGCGGGTTTTCGCCACGGCTTTCCCTCGAAAGACCATCGAAAGGGAATTGAAAGATTCCTTTCATCAAGGCGTCACCTGTGGTTGGTATACCTCATGAGTCGTTACCAACAACACAGGAGAAAGAATGCGTAGATTTGTATCAATGCTCACGGTGGGAGCCATGATTGCTCCCTGCCTGCTTGGGCCAATCGCAGCGAGCGCGCAGACAGTTGCGCCCACCGAAGGACCGATCACCCCCATCCAGCACCTGGTTGTGATCTTCCAGGAAAACGTTTCGTTCGATCACTATTTCGCGACCTACCCAAATGCGGTGAATGCGGATGGCCAGCCCGTGTTTAACCCCCTGCCTGGAACGCCTCGAATCAACGGGCTTTCGGGCGGGCTCATGACGCGCAACCCGAATTCACTGAATACGGGGAACGGAACCGGCATGGTCGGGCCTTGGCGCCTGGACCGCACGCAGGCGGCAACGGCCGACCAAGACCACGACTACACCCCCGAACAAGCAGCGTCCAACGCTGGCGTGATGGATCTGTTCCCGAAGAACACGGGAACAGCCGGTCCACCTCCGGGGACTTCGGGCGGCGAGAGCACGGGCCTCGTGATGGGCTATTACGATGGCAATACCGTGACGGCTCTGTGGAATTATGCGCAGCATTATTCGATGAGCGACAACTCCTTCGGCACGAACTTTGGGCCCTCCACGGTCGGCGCCATCAATTTGATTTCGGGCCAAACGAATGGCGTTATCAATAACACGAATGGCACCGGCGCGGTGGTGGAAGATGGAAGCGGCGGCCTGACCGACAACGGCGATGCCGACCCGGCCGGCGACGTCTGCTCCACGACCACGGGCGAGACGTTCTCCATGAGCGGCAAGAACATTGGGGACTTATTGAATACGGCCGGCGTGAGTTGGGGCTTTTTTGAAGGCGGTTTCGATATGACCCAAACCAATGCGAACGGGACGACGGGTTGCAGCCGATCGACCACGTCATTGATCACCGGCGTGAAGAAGGCCGACTACATTCCGCACCACCAGCCGTTCCAATACTACGCCAGCACCGCGAACCTGAAGCACACGCGCCCCACGTCGGTGGCGCTGATCGGACAAGCAGGTGACGCCGCCAACCACCAATACGATATCTCCGATTTCTTCACCGCGGTAGCCGCCGGGAACTTTCCGGCTGTCAGTTTCCTGAAGGCACCCGGCTTCCAGGATGGACACGCCGGCTATTCGGACCCGCTGGATGAGCAGCAGTTCATCGTCACCACGATTAATTATCTGCAGAGCCTGCCGACCTGGTCTTCCACCGCCGTGGTGATCGCGTATGACGATTCCGACGGTTGGTACGATCACCAGATCGCCCCGGTGATCAACCAATCGAGCACGACGCAGGACGCTCTGACATCCGCCAATAATTGCGGCAACGGAACGACCGCTCTAGCGGGTGTTGCCGCCGGCACGACGAATGCCCAAGGCCGCTGCGGCTATGGTCCACGCCTCCCCTTAATGGTGATCTCGCCTTGGGCACGCGTGAATTACGTGGATCATGCCGTAACGGATCAAAGCTCCATCATTCGTTTTGTGGAGGACAACTGGCTGAACGGCACGCGCATCGGCAATGGTTCCTTCGACAGCATTGCCAACTCAATTGACGGCATGTTCAACTGGGCCGCGCCCACGAGCGCGACATTCACGCTGAGCCCGGACAGCGGTGAGATTCTGAGCTTTACCGGGGTCCCCGCTTCCGCAGTGAATGGTGTACCGAGCCGCAAGGGCAAGAACGGCCTTCCGGGCTCCGGGTCCACTATAAAATAGGCAATCGAACCCATAGGCGGGCGCGCAGCAGCAGTTTGCGCGCCCATTTCTTTTCTCAATTGATATCCCGCCGGAAAATTCTCCAATACGGTTCGACGATGTGCGCGCTCGCCGGAACTCGGATTCGCGCAGCGTCGCTCAATCCCGAGTCGCTGGTCAAATTCGTCGATCGACTGCCGATCCCGCCCCTGGCCAGGAGTCTGGGCCTGAGAACTGTCCGCGGGAATGCGGCCGTTCAAGCCCCTTATTACAGGATCACTCTGCGTGAGATCCACGCCAAGCTGCATCGCGATCTGGCGCCGGCGCGGCTTTGGACGTACGACGGTTCGATGCCCGGGCCGACCTTCCAAATGCGCCGCGGCGAGGGAGCGCTCATCGAGTGGGTCAACGCGCTTCCGACTCACCACTTTCTTCCCATCGACCACCGATTGCATGGCGCCGAGAGCGATAAACCCGAGGTTAGGACGGTAGTTCATGTGCATGGAGCGAAGGCCGCCACAGGGGACGATGGCTATCCCGAAAATTGGTGTGCGCCGGGCAAATCCGCCACGGCTTACTACCCCAATCAGCAGGACGCCGCCATGCTGTGGTATCACGACCACGCCATGGGAATTACTCGCTTGAACATCTACGCGGGACTGTTCGGGCTATACATATTGCGCGACGAAGTGGAAGACACCTTGAATCTCCCGCGCGGCGACTACGAAATTCCTCTGGCGATATGCGACCGTCAGGTCACGAGGGACGGCCAGTTGGAATATCCCGCGTCCGGCAAGCCGGATGCGCCGTGGGTGCCGGAGGTCTTTGGCGAGGCGTTTCTCGTCAACGGGAAGCTTTTTCCGTTTGTGGAAGTGGAGCCACGCAAGTATCGCTTCCGCATTTTCAACGTGTGTAATGGACGATTTCTGAACCTGTTCCTGTCGGGACAAGCCGTAATGCGGCAAATCGGCACGGACCAGGGACTACTGCCGGCTCCGATCGAAGTGGAGCGGCTGCTGCTGGCGCCGGGTGAACGCGCGGACATTGTGGTTGATTTCGCATATTTCGCGGGCCACGAGATCCTGCTGCATGACAGCTCTTTCGACCTGATGCAAATCCGCGTCGGGAAGCAGCGTCGAAGCGACGATTCGAGTGAGGCGCCAGCGACGCTTCGGCCATTTGCAAGAATTCCTGAATCGTCCGCCGTGCGGACGCGGGAGCTTTCTCTCATGGAGGAAACCAATATGGTGGCCGAACCTATGAAGATGCTGCTGAATGGCGCGCATTGGGATATGCCGGTGACCGAGAAGCCGGTGCTCGACTCGGTGGAGATCTGGTCTTTCATCAACGCGACGGACGACACCCACCCGATTCATCTGCATCTGGTACGTTTTCAGATTCTGGATCGCCGTCGCTTTGACGCTTTCGATTATCAGAGCACGGGAAAAGTGAGATATACCGGACCTGTTGAGCCACCGTCACCGTCGGAGGCGGGCTGGAAAGATACCGTCCGGGCGGATTCCAAAATGGTCACCCGCATTATCGTGAAGTTCGAGGGGTACCTTGGGCGTTATGTCTGGCATTGCCATGTATTGGAGCACGAAGACAACGAGATGATGCGTCCGTACGAGATCGTGCCCGCCTGAGACACGTTCAACTCTTGCCATCGCAAAAGCGCTGCATCACCGGTTTGAGGGATTGAAACGTGGCATCCAACTCGGGCAGGAATTCCGCCGCCGATTCCAATTCGCCGCTTTCTCCCAATTTTTCCAGCTTGGCGGCCAAATCTCGAATGGCTGTGCCGCCGACGTTGGCCGCCGCTCCCTTAATGGAGTGGGCCGCGAGCCGGGCCGCTGGAGCGTCGAAACTACGGATGGCGTTTGCGAGCGCGGCCAGTTGCTCGGGCATGGTGTTGATGAACGTTCCGGCCACGCGGCGGGCCATGGCTTCATTCCCCATCAGGCGTTCGACGAAATCCTCTTCATCGAAGTCGCATACCTTGGACGGCTCTGGTTTCACAGCTACCGCCGGCGGACTTGCGCCCTCAATCCACTGGGTGAGAAGCGCTTCCAGCGCTTCCGGGCGTATGGGTTTGGAAAGATAATCGTCCATTCCAGCGGCCAGACACTTTTCGCGATCGCCCGCCAGAGAGTGAGCCGTGACCGCGATGATGGGGATTTGCCGGTTCAGCACTTTGCTGGAACGATCGCGAATCCGCCGCGAGAGCTCGTACCCATCCATTTCGGGCATCTGGCAATCGGTCATCAGGAGCGCATAGGATGTCTGGCCCAGCGCGCGCAACGCGCTCGGTCCGTCCGATAAAATGTCCGCGCGGTAACCAAGGTGTTCCAGCATGCCCATGATCACCTCCTGGTTCACGAGGTTATCTTCCACGACCAGTATCCGGTGCTGCGTCCTGTCTCTGGCGGCTACAAGGACGGGCGAAACACCCGCGGGCGCACCAGTGAAGGGACGATACCCGAGCGCGGAAGCGAGGCACGCTCCTAATTCCCCTTGCTTGACGGGCTTGGAAACGCGCCCGACAAACCAGCCGGATTCCCTGATTCTGGGTAGCCCGGCCTGATTGAGGGGAGTGAGAAGCACGATGGGAGTGGAAGCGAGCCGCGCGTCCAGACGCATTGCGTCGCCCAGGCGATCGCCGCCGAACCCGGGCATTTCCAGGTCGATGACCACCGCGTCAAACAAGCTCTTGGTTTCATCTTTCATACGGGCAAGCGCCGATGCGGCGTCGGTAAACTCTTCCGCGTCGCACCTCCAGAACGTCAGCATCTGCCGCAGCACGTAGCGGCTCGCGCCATTGTCATCCGCAACCAGGATGCGCTTACCCTGCAGCGAAAGCGGACGCGGCCTCTTGAATTCAGGTTGAACGGGCAACGCCGCCGTGAACCAGAAAGTGGAGCCTTTGCCCGGTTCGCTGTGAAATCCGGTGACCCCGCCCATCATTTCGACCAAACCGCGAACAATGGACAACCCGAGGCCGCTGCCGCCGTACTGGCGGGCGGTGGAAGCGTCGGCTTGCGAAAATCTCTCGAACAGAAGGTGATGCTTTTCTTTCGGCACGCCGATGCCGCTATCGGTCACCTCGAAGCGCACCGATCCGGCCGGGTCTCCTTGTTCGCGTCTACCGCCACTTATCTTCTCGCCTGCCTTCTCGCCTGGCCGCACGTGAATGCAAACCTCGCCGCGACTTGTAAATTTGACGGCGTTTCCCACCAGGTTTACCAGCACCTGACGCAGGCGGCTTGGGTCGCCGCAAAGACGCGTGGGGACGTCGGGCTCGATGAAGCAGGTGAACTCCAGTGCTTTTTCCTGCGCCTTCACGGCCATCAGGTCCGCGACACCTTCCACCAGCGATCTCAAGTCAAAATCGGCAACCTCCAGTTGAAGCTTCTTCGCCTCGATTTTTGAGAAATCGAGAATATCGTTCAGCACGTTCAGCAGCGCTTCCGCGCTGTCACGAAGGGTTTGCGCGCGCTTCCGCTGGCGCGGATCCAAATCGCTGTTCAATAGAAGCTCCGCCATGCCAAGAACGCCGTTCATGGGCGTTCGGATCTCGTGGCTCATAGTGGCCAGGAATTCACTCTTGGCGCGGTTGGACGCCTCCGCGATGGTGGCCCGTTCCCGCTCGCTATTCGTTTCGGCCAGCATCCGGAGCCGTTCTTCATTCGAATGAAGCTCGCCGGCTTGCAGAACAAGACGGCGATCCACGAAAGACGCGAGGAAAACCAAGCCAAGCAACATGAGGGTGACCAGCCCAATTGCGGTCACTCCCAGTTCCGAGATACTCATGGAGTGCGCGAAATAGGAGTTCGCGAGCGGGGAAGGAGTGAATGTCACAGCGGCCATGCCCACGTAGTGCACGATGGGGATTGCCAGACCCATCAAGAGCGCACTGAAGGACTTTTGCCAGCTCCAGGTCGCCAGCTCGCCTCGAACGGCAAACGTGAGATGAAGCGCGACGAGCGATATGGCTGCGCCGAGAAAGACCGAAAGTGATACTAGCCAAACGGAGTAGCTGCACATCGCGGGCAGCCGCATGGCTTCCATTCCGATGTAATGCATGGCAGCGATTCCACCGCCCATCAGGACGCTGCCTCCCACAGTGGCGCCGATTCCCATGGTTGGCCGGCTGACGACAAAGAGGGCGACGGCCGAAGCGGAAACCGCCGCGATCATCGAAAGCAAGACGGTGGGCCAGTCATATTCCACCGGGACGGGCAAACGCAAGGCTTGCATGCCGACGTAGTGCATCGACCAGATGCCCATCCCCATCGCGCAAGCGCCGCCGCTGAGCCAAACGAACCGGGACAATCCATGTGACGCCGTCACCCTGCCGGCCAGATCCAGCGCCGCGTACGCGGCGAACACGGCGATCAATATCGACAAGGCGACCAGTCGATAGTCATAGGTTCCAACTAGCGCGGCGCCGTGAGCAAGCATGACATTCACCTCTTCACCTGATAAAACACCGATCGAAGATGCCGCTTCGATTCGAACTGCGGGCAGATTGCGCTCAAAGACTCCATGGACCCCACCACCAGGTAACCGTCGCCTTCCAGTCGCTGCTCAATTCGATTGAAGAGCGAAGCACGATCGCGCTCGTTGAAGTAAATGGCCACGTTGCGGCAAAAGACAATGTCGAATTTACCGAGCGAAGAGAAATCGTCCATCAGGTTCAGCTTGCGGAAGCTGGCCATCGCACGAATCTCGTCACGAAGTTTCCATCCCCTCGGATGGGGCAGGAAGGACTTTTCCCGCGCCGCGTCGGTGAGGCCTCGCGCGATCTCAATCTGGCTGAAAATGCCTTCACTGGCCCGCGTGATCGCCTGATCGGAAATGTCGGTTCCCACGAGGCGAATGCTATAACGGCTCAGATCGCCCAGCATCTCTTTCAACACAATCGCGATGCTATAGATCTCCTGTCCCGTGGAACAAGCTGCGCTCCAGATCCGGATCGGCACCGCGGTCCCGGCGCGGGCTCGCCGGTCGATGATCTCGGGGATGATTTTGAACCGCAGCAGATCGAACGGGGAAGAGTCGCGGAAGAACAGCGTTTCGTTCGTGGTGATCTCGTCGATGACCTTGCGTTTGATCTTTCCGCTCGCATCGGACCTGGAACGGCTGATCAGGTCTGTAAAGCTGGTACATTTGAACTCTTCGAGCACCGCGCTCAACCGGCTCTCAATCAGGTAGTCTTTCGATTCGTCGAGGGTGATAGCGCAAATCGAATGGATGTACTGCGCGACATTCTGCCGTTCCTGGGGAAGCAGTTTGATCAAGCGCGCACCTCGGCAACCCCGCGGATGATCGCGTCGGCAACCTTGCTGAGGGGAACAATATTGTCGATGACGCCGGCGGCGATGGCCTCGCGCGGCATTCCAAATACCACGCAACTGGCTTCGTCCTGCGCGATGCTGAGGCATCCGCTCCGCTTCAACATGCGCACGCCCTCGGTGCCGTCGTTTCCCATGCCGGTCAAGATAGCGGCGACGGAGCGGCCCGGGAAATGAAGCGCCACGGAACGGAAGAGATAATCCACGGAAGGGCGGCAGGCGTTTTCGGGCGGATCGTCAGTGATGCGGATGAGGATTTCGCCCTGTGGCCCCGGCGCCAGTTTCATGTGCCTTCCGCCGGGAGCGAGATAGACGCAATCCGTGCGAGCCGTCTCGCCGTTTTGCGCTTCCTTCACCTGGATCACGCTCTTGGTCTGCAATCGTTGCGCCAGGGCTTCGGTGAACAGGGGCGGCATGTGCTGCACGATGAAAACGGGTGCTCCGATTTTGGCCGGGAAGCCCGGCAGCACTTGTGCAAGAGCGGTTGGGCCTCCCGTCGAAACCCCGATGAGAACGATGGGAGCGCCGGACCGCACCCTCGCCCTGGCAACTGGAGCGGGCGACGAAGCAGCGGCTACAGTAGACGCCGCCGCCGGCTTCAGGGCTTTTGGGCCGAGGATGGAACGGATTTCCCGCCGCCGTTCGAGAGCGCGGATCATGGGGCTCAGGCTTTCGCGGAGATGCGCCAGGTTGGCTTCCTGAGACCCGCCTTCGGGCTTGGTGATGAAATCAAACGCGCCCGCTTCAAGCGCCCTAATGGTCATCTCGCCGCCCCGGACGGTGCGGGAACTGAGCATGATCGCGCTGGTCTTCACGCCCATTTCGCGCATGGCGTCGAGGACCTCAAGCCCGTTCATCTCCGGCATCTCGATGTCGAGAGTGATCACGTCCGGGTGAAGCGCGGCCATCCGGGCGAGCGCCAACCGCCCGTTCGCGGCGGTTCCCACCACCTCTACACCGGGGACTCCGGCGAGAGCATCGGAAATGACCCGGCGAAAGATCGACGCATCGTCCACCACCAGAACGCGCGTCATCATGCAGAACGGCCCGTCTTACCTCTCGTCATAGCCTGTTCTCGTTCAGAACCTCGGCGGCGTTCAGCAGTGCTATCACATGGCCGCCCGCCCGGCACACTCCTTGAAAGAAACGCGCCTGGGCGGACGGGATATTCACAGGCAGCGCTTCGCCCTGGCCTGGCTCCACTTCGATCACTTCACTGACCTGGTCCACCAGAACGCCCAGGAACTCATTGCGGTCTTCTATGATGAAAATCCGGCTCTCCCGCGTGACGGTGCTCTTCCCGAATCCGAGGATCAGACCCAGATCGAGCAGAGTCACGATCTTGCCTCGCAGATTGATCACGCCCGCCACTTCATCCGGAGCATGCCGGACCGGCGTCACGGACTCAACCCGAATCACCTCCTGGACTCCGGCAGCGTCCAACGCGCAGAGCGCATCCCGGACGAGGAAAGTTGCCAGAAGGATGGTTTGGGGAACGGGCTGGGTTTGCGTGTCCATCATAAGTTGTCTCCTTAGGGGTCAATGTCAGGCGTGAAAGCGTCCCACCGACACATATAAATCTTCGGCAATGCCGGACAGCCCCACCGCGCTATTGCGGACGAGGTCGCTGCCATTGGCCAATTCTCCAGCCGCTTGGTCCACATCGACGATGTCCCTGGCGATGGAGCGCGATACGAGCGAGGTTTCCGCCACCCTGCTATTCGCCTCGTTGACGCCGACGGATGCCTCGGCAATGTTTCTGGCGATATCCTTCGTGGCAATCGATTGCTGTTCAATGGCCGCGGCGATGGACGCGACGATGGCGCTCACGTCGAGGATGACCTGCGACACTTTCCCGATTTCCGTGATTCCGCCCGCAGTGGCCGACTGAACGCCGGCGATGCGGCCTTTGATGTCTTCGGTGGCGGCGGCGGTCTGCTGCGCCAGGGCCTTTATTTCCGTCGCCACCACGGCGAATCCTTTGCCCGCGGACCCCGCCCGCGCCGCTTCGATGGTGGCGTTGAGCGCCAGTAGATTTGTCTGCGATGATATCTCGGTAATGGCTTCCGTCACCTTCCCGATCTCCTGGGCAGCTGCGCCGAGTTCATTGATCTGCTCGGTAATGCGCGCCGCCTGGCGCGTGGCCTCATCGGTGATCCGGCGCGCCTTTTCGGAGTTCCGCGCGATCTCTCCGATGGTGGACGTCATCTGTTCGGTAGCCGAAGACACGTGGGCCAGGTTGGTGGTCGCTTGCTCCATCCCCGCCGCCACGGATGTGATATTGGAACTCATCTCTTCGGCCGCGGCCGACACGGAGTGCGCTTTATCGGAGGCCTCCCGCGAACCGGACGACATCTCCTTTGAACTGCTCATCAGTTCGGTGGAAGAGGAAGACAGTACCTGGATTCCGCTCGAAATGTCCTGAATCATTTTTCGCAGCGCGACGGTCATCGTCTGCATCTCCCGCGCGAGTGTCCCGATTTCATCGCCGCGCGTCTGCAATTCGGGAGCCGCGTCCTTCGAGAGGTCGCCCTGGGCGATCTGGTCGAGGTGCGTGACGGTCTCCGCGAGAGGAGTTGCGATGCTGCGCGTCAGAAGAACACCCCCGAAAACGGCGGCCCCGATGGCGATCAGGCAGCCGGCGCCGAGCACCATCCACACCGTGGATGCCGTCGACTTACGCGCCTTGTCATTTTCCGCGAGCAGGCGCATCTGCCAGTTCAACGCACCTTCGGACAGGGCGCGAACCTTTAAGGAAACCTCGGAGGCGTCGCGGAATTCCCCGGCCAGTTCCGCATAACGGCCGGCACGAAGAGAGGTAATGATGCGGTCGTTGGCGCTGGCATTGGCCTTGACCAGGACGCTCAATTCCTCGCCCTGCTGAATGCTTTCGGGAGTTTTTACCGTCGCCTTGAAATCCGCGAGGGCTTTCAGCCGCTTATTTCGGCTTTCCATTATGTGGCCGACAATTTCGTCAGTGGCTTGCCTTCCAACGATCAGCCTTCCCGAGTTCTGGCCGAGCGCGGCCGTTTCTCCAGAAATGACTTGCACCATTTGAGTGATCTCGAAGCGGCGCTTGGTATAGTCCCCCATCCGTTCACTCGTAGTGATTCCCCACATCGATAGCGCCGACAACCCAGCCAGCAGGAGGACGTTTGCGCCCAGGACGATGGCGATTTTCTTCCCGATCTTTATGTTTGATAACGAGTTCATTTTTATTTGTGAAAGCGTGCAACACTGACCCTGAGCTCTTCCGCAACTGTGGAAAGATCTCCGGCGCTGGTCCGGACATGGTCGCTGCCGCTGGCCATTTCTCCCGCGGCCTGATCGACACTGACGATGTCATGCGCAATGGACTTCGATACGAGCGCTGTTTCCGAGACGCGCATGTTGGCGTCTGTAACGCCAGCGGACGCCTCGGCGATGTTGCGGGCGATATCTCTGGTTGCGGTGGACTGCTGTTCGATGGCCGCGGCGATCGACGCGACGATCGCGCTCACATCCTGGATCACCTGCGAAACCTTCCCGATTTCCGTGATTCCGCCCGCGGTGGCCGACTGAACGCCGGCGATGCGTCCCTTGATATCTTCCGTGGCAGCGGCGGTTTGTTGCGCGAGGGCTTTGATTTCCGTCGCCACCACGGCGAATCCTTTGCCCGCGGAACCAGCTCGTGCGGCTTCGATGGTTGCGTTGAGCGCCAGCAGGTTCGTCTGCGACGAGATTTCGGTGATAGTTTCGGTGACCTTCCCGATCTCCCGCGCGGCCGCGCCCAACTGATTGATCTGCTCGGTGATGCGGGCGGCCTGACGCGTGGCCTCATCTGTGATCCTCCGCGCCTTTTCGGAGTTCTGCGCAATCTCACCGATTGTCGAAGTCATCTGTTCCGTCGCGGCCGCGACATGCGACAGATTCGTCGTAGCCTGCTCCATACCAGCCGCTACCGACGTAATATTGGAACTCATCTCCTCGGCGGCGGCGGAAACGGAGTGAGCTTTGTCCGAGGCCTGACGGGAGCCCGCGGTCATCTCGCCGGAACTGGACATCAATTCTGTTGAAGAGGAGGACACCACCGTGATGCCGCTGGAGATCTCCTGAATCATCTTGCGTAATTCGTTGATCATGGCCTGCTTGCCCTGCGCCATAGTTCCGATCTCATCGCGCCGTGCCAGGAATTCGGCAGGCGCGTCTTTCGATAAATCGCCTTTGGCGATCTCGCCAAGATGGTTAACAAACGTGCCGATAGGATTGGAGATCTGGCGCGTGAGAACGACGCCGCCGAAAACGGCCCCGCCAACGGCGATCAGGCAACCCGAGATCAGCAGCGTCCAGACGGTACTGGCCGCTTCCTTGCGTTTCAATTCGTTTTCGGCAACCAGGCTCTCTTGCCACTTCATCGCTTCCGCGGCTTTGGCGACCAGATTCGAGTGCGGCGCGTGAAACTCCTGGATCGCGTCCGCGTATCGGCCAGCGCGAATCGAGGCGATAATACGGTCGTTCGAAGCTGATCTTTCCCTGGCCATCTCATCCATCTCCTCACCATGCTTGATGGATTTCGGCGTGTTCGCCCTCGCCTTGAAGTCCTCCATCGCGGCGTTCCGGCTCTTCCGAAGCTCGACGATCTGGTTGGTCAGATCGTCCGTTACTTTTTTTGCGAGAACCATTTTTGCGACGGTGAGGTTGAGTTCCGCCTGATTACCCGAGACGACTGCCGCGAGCTTCGACTTCGTCATGCGATCGATGGAGTCACCCGCCAGCTTTTCGGTGGAGCGAATTCCCCAGAGTGAAAGCGCGGACAGACCGATCAGGAGGACCACGACGGACCCCAGCACGAGAGAGATCTTTCTCCCAATTTTCATGTTCGATATCGACGTCATTTTTTCCTTTAGACCGCCACAGGCGGCTGTCTGAGTTCTATTCCGCTCACTGCTTTCCGGATACTGTCGAGCAACTGATTCTGGTCGAGCTTGACCTGGTACTCACTCACACCCATGGCCAGGCCGCGAGCCATTTCTTCTTCGCCGGCCAAGGTGGAAAGCGCGATGATCGGAAGGCTCGCGAAACGCCCATCGGCGCGTATCCGTTTCGTTAACCCCAAGCCATCGAGGCGCGGCATCTCGACATCCGTGGTGACCACCGAAATCTCGCCGGCGTGGCTATCCAGAAGCTCCCACGCGGACTGGCCATCCTCCGCCGCCAATACTTTGTATCCAACCGCTTCGATCAACCGCTTGATCTGGCCCCTGAAGAAATCCGAGTCTTCCGCCACCAGAATGGTGGCCGCGGACTTCGGTATTACCGGAACTACGGTGGCTTCCGCCTTCGATTCGGGCCATTGCCCGCGCACGGCATCCACAAGTTCGAAGATGTCCAGCATGAGGGTGGTACGCCCAGCGAGGAGCGCGGACCCGGCGACGCCCGTTTGCCGGAGAGCCACGGTATCCATCGCGAGGCGCGTCTCGATCATGTCGAGCGGTTCCGCTACCAACAACCCCACCGGCCGGCCGGCGCGCTCGAACACAACCACTACCCATTGCTGGCTCTCGATCAGATCGTCCACCGCGGCCACGTCATGCAGAGTCACCAGGGGAAGACTCGCCCCGCCGTATTGCATGGTCCTGCGCCCGCCCAGGTGCTCCACTTGGCCGATCCGCACGCGCTCCACCCTGGTGACAAGCTCAATGGGCACAGCGCAATGTTCACCGGGCGCGTTCTGAAACAGCAAGAGCGAGTGCAGTTCCCCGGCGCCGTCTTCCGCCGCGGCTTTTTCCGTTGCGGTAGTGGCCCCCGTCCGGGACAGCCCGGCGCGAAGCGCGAGGCCCGCAACGTCTAGAATCACAGCCACCTGGCCGTCACCCAGAATGGTTGCCCCGGCATAATCGCGCAGTCCCTGCAAATGCCGCCCCATGGGCTTCACCACAATCTCCACCGTGTCGTGCAGGTCCCCCACCACGAGCCCGTATTCGAAAGTTCCGGTGTCCACCAGGACGATATTGAGCGCTCTTAATCCCCGTTCGACGCGCGGGCCACCCAGTACTTCGGCCAGATGAACCAGCGGGACGAGCCGGTCGCGCAGCAGGACCACTTCGGCATCGCCCGCGCGATCGATCCGGTCCGCTATCTGGCTCGCCGGAATGCGGATCAGCTCCCCGACGCTCACCTGCGGGATGGCGAAGCGCTCGCCGGACTCCGAGACCAACAAGGAGGGAATGATGGCCAGGGTGAGCGGGAGCTTAATCCGAAACGCGGAACCCTTGCCAGGGACGGAGTCGATCTCCACCTTTCCCCCGAGGCGGTCGAGGTTCGTCTTAACCACGTCCATGCCGACGCCGCGGCCCGATACGTTTGTCAGCTTCTCGGCTGTCGAGACGCCCGGCAGGAAGACCAGGGCCAGTTTGTCGTACTCCGACATCGCTTGAAGTTGCTCGGCGGTGATCTGCCCCTTCTTCAACGCGGACGCAGCAATTTTCTCGCCGGAAAGGCCTTTCCCGTCATCTGAAATTTCGATCACCACCTGCCCGGCCTGATGCTTCGCCCGCAGGGTGACAATCCCCAGCGCGGGCTTGTTCGCGGCTATCCGCGCGGCCGGCGGCTCAATTCCGTGGTCCACGGAATTGCGCACCATATGGGTAAGGGGATCGCTCAGCCCCTCGATGATCGTCTTATCCAGTTCGACTTCGCCGCCTTCGAGGTTGAGCTGGACCTCTTTGCCCAATTCGCTCGCCAGATCTCGCACCAGCCTCGGGAATTTCGAAAACATTCCGGCCACCGGCTGCATGCGGGTCAGCGAAACTGCTTCCTGGAGCTCAGACGTCACCAGACTCACCCGGTGAGCGCCGGCGCGGATTTCCCGTTTATCGTCATTCCTGACGGCTTCGGTGAGCTGGTTGCGGCCCAACACGAGTTCGCCGGCCAGAGTCATCAAGGAGTCCAGCAGCGCGACATTCAGCCGCACCGTGGTTTCGACTGCGGCAATCTGGGTCGCCGCGGCGGCCGGTCTTGATATTTGTTCCACAACCTCGGCGGCAGGCGCTAATGAAGCTGGAGCGACAATCGGCAGCTCCGCCCCGGTGTTTAAAGCCTCGGCCTTTAAGACCGCCGCGCCGTGATTCTCAATCTTGTGAATCCGCTCGGGCGGCACGTCGAGGATCTGGGAAAGCGAGTAGCCGTTGAGCGCCGTCGCATAAAGAACATCCAGCCGGAGTTCATTCGACGGCTCGTCATCCAGCGTGCCGGCGGAATCCAAATCGAAAGCCGTCTCCAGAATGTCGCCGCACTTCATCAGATGATTCAGCACTTCGAGCGGTGTTTTGCCGCGCCGCTGGATATCGTGAATCAGGTCGTACTCAATCGCATAGATCGTTTTGCCGCCCTGCCGCGCCTGGTCCAGGTCAAACGCCGGACTCTGGATGCGCCGGCTCGAATGCGGAATTGAGATCGTCACAATTTCGGACGTCGAGTTCTTCTTTTCGGGACTCAGATGCTCTTCAGCGAGGCGGCTCAGCGCGGCCGTGAACTCTGAGATGTCCTCGTTGTTGCTGTCGCTATAGTTGGCCATTAGATCGCGCAGCTTGTCAAACGCCAGCAGCAGGATACTCACAATTTCGGAGTTTGGAACCATCTGGCGTGAGCGCATCAGATCCAAAACGCTTTCCGTCCGGTGCGCCAACTCTTTGATCTTCATCAAGTCGAAAAACCCAGCGCCCCCTTTTATGGAGTGAGCGGCCCGGAAAACACGGTTGACCAATTGTTCGTCAATGTCGGCGCCGGCCTGCTCGATCGAGAGCAAATCCGTCTCGATCGTCGCCAGATGTTCACGGCTCTCCGCGAGGTAGTCGAGCACCAGATCGTCGTCAAGGCTGAAGTCACTCATATCGCCACTTGAACCTCAGCTTCCGGAGACCGTGAAGTGCTGGTGAATCCGCATGGTCCGGAACAATTCCATAACGTCCTTCGACGCATGAATCACCGTTAATCCCCCGCCCGCTTTCTTCAGCGAGTTGTGAGCGGAAATCAATAGCCCGATGCCGGCCGAATCCACCAAATGGGCGCCGGCCATATCGATAGTGAGATGGTGAACTCCGGCAGCTACCATCTCCTTCAATTTGGATCGTAATGCCGGCAGACCGGCGGCCACCAGGTCGCCCTCCAACCGAACCACTTCCGGCCGAACTTTTTCCGGAGTTGCAACACCTTGCGAAACCATCTCGTCGTTCATATTTCGTTTACCCGTTGAAACCGTTTGACCAGAGTTACTGAATTACCTTTTGGATTGAACCGAACGGCGTTGGCGTAGCGCCTGAATATCTCGATCCCGCGGCCGTGTGTGTCTTCCGGCTCCGCCTGCCGATCCCAGGCCGCGCGCCAGTCGAACCCGGCGCCTTCGTCGCGAATGGCGATGACCACCCGATCCCGCTTGGCACGCAGCACGCAGGAAATTCGCTTGCCGGGATCTCCCGAACATCCGTGCACGACCGAATTTGTCAGGGCTTCGCGAAGCAACAGCTCTGAGGAAAATGAGTCGAGATTCGCGCAGGCGCCTTGGCGCCAAAGCTGGAACTCGGCACAGAATTTCTCGATGGCGTCGAGCGTGGGCGGGAGTTCCATACGCAGATCGATATCACGCGAACTCAACCAGTGACCTCCACGGCCAAAAGTAAAAAGTCATCCTCAGCAACTTTCGCGCCGGTCTGATCGCGTGCAATCATGGAAACCGCGTCGCTGAGCGGGTCCGTGCGGTAGGAGACGCAGGATTCGATCAGGCTCTGCAGTCCGGTCTTCCGGCCGCCACCGGGCGCGGACTCAATCATTCCGTCGGTATAAAGAAAGAACCGGTCGCCCGCCGAAACCTTCACGTCCTTACGCTGCAAAACGAGCGAGCTGAAGATGCCCAGGGGGTCACTGTCCATTTCGAGCGTCTGCGCTTTTCCTGAAGCGCTCACCACGATCACCGGCGGATGCCCGGCGCTCACCACCGAGAGCCTTTGTGCACGCCGGTTCAGATGCGCGTAGCAAGCGGTCAGGTATTGCTCCTCGCCCAGCATCTGACGCATCACTGCGTCTACGCCCCGCATGGTGTCCTCGGGCGAGAACAGGGGCCCGGCATACTGGCGCAGCAAAGCCTTGATTGCGGACGTGAGAAAGGCTGCGCTCGCCCCGTGGCCGCTCACGTCTGCGACGAAATAACCGAAAACATCGGAATCCACGGCCACCACGTCATAGAAATCTCCGCCGGCGCCTTCCAATGGTTTGTAGTAGACCGCAAACCTCGCATCCGGACAGGTTTCCGGACGCACCAGGATGGCTTGCTGCGCATTCCGCAGCTCTTCCAGCCGGGCCTGGTTTTGCCGCGCCATCGCACGATTGGTTTCGCCAATGCGGAGATGCACGCGGACACGCGCCAGCACCTCTTCCCCGTGGACCGGCTTCGAAACATAGTCCACCCCACCGATTTTTAGCCCTTTTACCTTGCTCTTCACGTCGTCCAGCGCCGAAAGAAAGATAACGGGTATATCGGCCGTCAGGGGGTCGGACTTTAGTCTCGCGCAGGTTTCAAACCCGGTTTCACCCGGCATCATGACATCGAGCAGGATCAAATCCGGGTGCTCGCTGCGGCTTAGGGTGATGCACTGGGCCCCATTCTCCGCGGAGCAGGTTCGAAAACCAACAGATCCAAGAACCTCCTGAAGAAGTTCTACGTTCAGGGGCGTGTCATCAACAATTAGGATTTTGGGTGGCATTTGCGTCTCAGCACTAAGTGGGGAGACGGGAGGCGAGTTCTCCACTTTCGTCCGGCCCACCGGGGTGCCGCGATCGCTCAGGAGGTCGTATGACAGGCCGACGCCTGGATAAGGGGAATCGTGATTTACTGTTGACTTCCCACCCGCATCATTACTGCACCATCCGGCCGCAGCGTCATCAGTGGATCGCCATGCACCGCTTTCGGTCCCACCATCTCAAGCGTGCAGTATTGCGCCACGGTCGCGAGGATGATCTGCCCTTCCATCAAAGCGAACTGATTCCCGATGCAGATTCTCCGGCCGCCCCCGAAAGGAAAGTAAGCATACCGGGGAATCTTCGGTTCATTTTCCGGCGAAAAGCGTGAGGGATCGAAGCGCAGGGGATCCGGAAAGTATCGCGGGTCGCGATGCAGCACCCACTCGCACATTGCAATCAGCTCGCCCTTCTTCACCTTGATCCCGTCGCCGACTTCCAGATCTTTCAGCGGCTCCCGCACCACGATATAAGCCGGTGGATAGAGGCGCATCGATTCCTTGAATATCTCCAACGCCAGCGGAAGCTTGGGCAGGTCGGCAAAAGTAATCGCCCGCATTCCCACCGCGGCTCGAACCTGCTCCCGAAGCGCACGCTGCACGTCCGGGTTTCGCGCCAAAAGATAAAGCGACCATGTCGTTGCATTCGCCGTTGTCTCATGCCCGGCCACAAAAAGCGTCATCGCCTCGTCGCGGACCTGCTCATCGCTCAAACTGCCGCCCTCTTCATCGCGCGCCAGCAGCAGCATGGAAAGCAGATCTCCCTTGTCTTCAGCCGACGCGCGGCGCTGCTCGATCATTCCGTAGATCGTCTGGTTCAACTTCTCGACCGATTCGCGGGCCCGGCGGTTTTGCGGTGTGTCCTTCTCGAGCGGCACAGGACGAAATGAGCGCGTCTGATCGGTCGCGTAGCGGATCAGCTCGGTAATGCGGCTGCCGATCGCGTCGGCGTCCTGCAAAAGGTCCGCATCGAACAAAGTGCGGCCCACTATGCCAAGGGTCAACCTCGTCATTTCGCGGTGCATGGAAATCACGCCACCAGCCGGCCATGCGTGGCACGTCTGCCGCGCCATTGCCGACATCACATCGGCGTAGCGCGAAACGCGTTGGTGGGCAAACGCCGGAGCCACCAGGCGGCGATGCTTCCGGTGCGTCTCTCCCTCACTGCTGAGGATCCCATTGCCCAGAAGGGGACGCGAATACACGCGCAGGGCCGGGCCCTTCTGAAATTCGTCGGTGCGCTGAACCAGCACCTCCTCCACCAGTTCCGGCGTACTCAGCAGGATGGCTCGCCGGGCGCCGATGCGAAGCCGGCCAGACCCGGGCGATCTGCGGCCCAAAAACTCCAGCGCCGCAAGCCTGCCGTGCAAAAGCGCGTAGCCGATAAACAGAAGCGTGTTCATTCCGCCTCGAAGAAGTGGGACAACTCAGATCGAATGACTCGCTTCGCGCCCTCTTGTCCAGTCAATCGCAGCCAAAGCGTGCCAGCTTGGCGCCCCGGCTCCAGATCAATCTGGAAGAAAGGACAGCACAGCCGTTCGCCGCTGGCCCAGTCTGCCACAAGCTCGAATGTCTCCGCGTCGCCAGGGAACTCAAACTCGTATCCGTCGGCTAATTCGTGGACGCGCCTGAGGCGTGATCGCAGATGAGGACCGAGGATTTCGAAGTGCCGTTTTCGCTGCTCGGTGGTCAGGGCCTGGCGATCACAGGCTAGTGGAGACTTAGGCGCCAAGAGGATCCCAGACATCCGTAAGGTCCAGTATGAAATCCGCAACTGGCCCCTCACCCGCGATCGAATCGATATCCGTCCGAGTCTCTACAGAGCCATCCGGGCGATAGATCGCGACCGACCGCCGGCTCGGGTCGATCAGCCAGCAGAGTTGCGCTCCATTCGCCACCCACTCCCGCATTTTCTCGCGAACAAGGCGGGGGCGGTCCGTTGCAGATTGCAGCTCAATCACAAAATCGGGGCACAGGTGCCAGAACGTTTTGCGGCCAGCCTTTTCCAACTGTGCAACCCGGCTCTTTAGAGTCCACGCATTATCCGGAGAACGCCGGGCGCCGTTGGGCAGAACGAAACCCGTTGAAGAATCGCAGCCGACACCCCGCCCATCTCGCTTAGCCCAGGCGTGCAGTTGCCCGGCAACGTCCCAATTGCTGGCGCCCGTATCTGAATAGGTTGGTGGCATAACAATGAGTTCGCCCTCCGCGGTCATCTCAAAGGACAAATCCGGATGCTCCGCGCAAAACTCGGCAAACTCCTCGTCGTTCATCGGCGGCGCCGTCAACGTCGCGGGCAGGAACGCGTCATCAATCACGAACGCCATGCTTCAAATGTAGCGCGGAACGAATCGCTTATACTTGCCCGTGTGAAGCCCCGCGAAATCCTCGACGCCATCACCGGCATCGGCATCGTTCCCGTTGTCCGCACGCACTCCGCCGAAAGCGCGATCCGCGCGGTGGACGCGATCTACCGCGGGGGTATCCGCGCGGCCGAAATTACGATGACGGTTCCCGGAGCCCTGCGGGCCCTCGAAAAAGTCGCCGACCACTATGGCGACAAGATCATTCTGGGCGCGGGTACCGTTCTCGACCCCGAAACCGCGCGATCCTGCATGCTTGCCGGGGCCGAGTTCTTCGTCACCCCGGCCCTCAATATCAAGACGATAGAAATCGCCAAACGCTACTCGAAGGTGATCTGCCCCGGCGCGCTGACGCCCACTGAAGTCGTCACCGCGTGGGAGGCAGGCGCCGATGTGATTAAGATTTTTCCCGCCGATAGCGTGGGCGGCGCAAAGTACATCCGGTCGCTAAAGGCTCCGCTCCCGCACATCGAGATGATCCCCACAGGTGGCGTCAACCTCCAGACCTGTGGCGATTTTCTGAAAGCCGGCGCATGCGCGGTCGCGGTGGGGGGCGAACTGGTCAGCGCGCAACTGATCAAAGACGAAGACTTCGACGAGATAGAAAGGCGCGCTCGTCAGTTCCGGGAAGCCGTCGTGGCCGCCCGCTCTTAGATCGAGTAAACGCGCCCCCGGTGGGCACCCACCAAAATCTGAAACAGCCGGTGTCCAATCAATTCATGCAGCGTCAGCAGCTCCTTGTGCGCCTCCGCAATCGCCGTGGCGTCAATGGTCGCGGGCATCGGAGCCCCGGCCTTTAAAGCATCGGTCGCCTCTTTGATCACCGGGTCGGCAATCACTTCGCCCGCCATTTCCCAAAGCGTGATAAACCGGTCTACAGCCGTCGGGAAACTCACCGAGAACACCCCATGATTGCTCGTGGTCCGCGGCGGCTTGTAATCCAGATTGAATGGCCCGTTGTACCCATGGCTGCGCAACAGCACCAGTACATTCAGCCAGTCCAGCGGATTCACAAGCCCCACGGCGATATCCACGTCGTGCTTCAAGCGGTAGCCATCGTTGATATCGAAGTGCCACAACTTGCCTGCCACCAGCGCACGGGCCAGCGCCGCCCTCGGAGCCGCACCCCACATGAGCTCATGCAGATATTCCGGATTCAATCCCACCATTTCCGGATGCGTCAGCAATCCGGACGCAATGAATCCCAGCATCGCATCGCTGGTCGGCAGCAGAATCTCCGCCTGCGGCTCGAAGGGCTTGGCCTCCATGCAGTGTTTCAACGTCGGGCATCCCAACTTGCGCGCCACCTCGATATCGTGCTCGCAGGCAGCGTTCAGCGCCTCGGCATACCATCGCAGTGTTTCGGTTTCCTCCACCGCACCCTGCACAAAATACCCGAGCGAGCCCGGCCAGTAGACGGCAAACTGCGCCCCCAGTTCATGTCCGATGTCCACTGTGTTCTTCACACGAAACGCGGCATACTCCCGCACAATGGGGGATTCCGCGGCGGGGCTGGCGGCCCATACCGCATGATGGAATGTCTCCGTTGTCACCATCGAGCACTTCAGCCCGCTTTCGTTCAGGCAGCTCTTGATCTCGGCGACAATCTTGTCCTGGCCTTCCTTGCCCAAATCCGCCGTCGGAATCACATCGGTGTCGTGCGTACACCACCAGCCGATGCCGATCTTGGCATACTCGCGGATCACCTCCGGAAAGGCAACCTCTGCTCGCGTGGGCGCGTGGAATAAAGCGTGGCCCGGATAGGCTGCCGCCCATTGCGGTCCCGTGATGAAGTACTGGCGGCGCTGTTCCGGCGTGTACGCGCCGCCGCAAGCAGCGGTCAGTCGGTCGACCAGCGGTTGTTGTTGATCTGTTGGAATGGGTTGCATAGAGGTTTGCACAGAAGTGCCCTGACCAGAATATTACAATCGATCAGCAAGGAGAAAAGTGTGTTCGATGGCGTTCAGGAAATAGCTCACCTCGTGCTGGCGCTGGTTGTCTTCACAGCCCTGTGGGGAGCCGGAATCTTTCTCGCCGTTGGCCTGGTGATTTGGTCGATCCGGTTCTGGATGAGTAAAATGCTCCCGCCGCGATGGAAATCCGATTCCGATGGCGCCCCGCCGTCCACTACAATCAAAGAGGAAGAGGAGGAATCATGGCGTCCTTAAGTCTGCCACTGGAAGGTCTGTTGTTGCGTGGTCAGGATCTGCTGCTGGTCATCGGCCTGCTGGTCTTGTTTTTCGGGGCCAAGAAAATTCCGGACTTGGCCAAAGGCCTGGGCGAGGGGATTCGAAACTTCAAGACCTCGATCAAAGAAGATCCCAAACCCGCCGAAAAGAAGGAAGAAGAGAAACAACAGGTTTGAGCCAAATACAGAACCCCGTGCGGCGTCTCAGCCACACGGGGTTCTCTGGGTCTAAACCGATCCGATCGACTACTTCGCCTTTTTAGGCGGGACGATCGCGTCTTTCGCAGCCTTCGCTACCCGGAACTTCACCACCTTCTTCGCGGGAATCTTGATGGACTCCCCCGTCGCGGGGTTGCGGCCCAGGCGGGCTTTCCGATCGACGCGAACCAGACGGCCGATGCCGGGGAGCACGAAAACGCCGTTCTTCTTCACTTCGCTTACGGCGAGATGGGCGAGTTGGTCGAGCATCGCTCGCGCTGTCTTGTTAGGTACCTCGCAATGCTCGCCGAGGGCTCTCATTAACTGTGTCTGCGTCATTCTTGTAATTGCCAAATTAAACCTCCGATGCAACGTTCATCGTGCGGAATCGAGCCGGGTGCCTGTAAACTGACTCCGGGCCGATCAATGCCGCGTCGATGTCAAAACGTAATAATCATACGGTGCGGGTCTTGTTGAAGTAAAGAGCGAAACGGTGGAAACCAGCGTTTTTTCGAGGAAAAACACGAAATCTTACATTGGAGAGCCTTCCGTGGCCTGCTCAGCGTGCTCTTCAGGCCACTCTGCGGAAACAAAGTGACAGAACTGACTGCTGTCGAACGAAATTTGCGTCTTTGCTTTCGAGCGCTGGCCGCCGCGCGTTCCGGCTCTGAGAATCGGGTTTCTTCCGGCGTCGAAGTGATCTCGCTCGGCGTCCGCTTCCAGATGTTCAACGCGGCGTTTCTGTCGAGCGAAGTCGTGGACGAAACAGATCTGGAACGTCGCATCCTCTCCGCGCGCGTGCGTTTCGGCGTTCGCGGAATCAACTGGTCGTTCTGGCTGTGCGATGGCTTGCTCACGCCCGCTCTCAATCGCCGCGCCGGAAAGCTCTTTGAGAGGCACGGCCTCCATCTCGCCACCCAGATGCCGGGCATGGTCGCCGCCCGATTTCCACCGCCCGCCCGCGAACTCCCGGCAATTGAAGTCGCCGAGGTTCGCGACGCCGCCACACTCGAAAACTTCCGCGACATCGGCTCCGCGTGCTTCCGCGTGCCCGTCGCATGGTTTGAAGAGGTTTTCGACTCGCACACCACAGAGCGGGCGCCTTTCCGCGGTTGGCTCGGCTACGTAGACGGAAAACCCATGTGTACCGCCGCCACGGTAGCCGACGACTCCACGCTCGGCATCTACAATGTCGCCACGCTCCCCGGCTTCCGCGCCCGCGGTTATGCGGAAGCCCTCATGCGCGAAGCCCTATCGCGAGAAGCAGCTCAAGAACGCCACATCGTGTTGCAATCCACCACGGCAGGCATGGAACTCTACCACCGTCTCGGCTTCCAGAAAATAACGAACTTTCGGGTCTGGACTTCCTGATGGAAGCGGGAAGCGCGCTATCATAATCCGGAGCCGTATGATTCGCGTTCAAAACCTGGTCAAGAGGTTCGGCGATTTCGAAGCCGTCAAAGATATCTCGTTCCAAGTGGAGCGCGGCGAAATCTTTGCCTTCCTGGGACCCAACGGCGCCGGAAAAACCACCACGATCAAAATGCTGACGACGCTGCTGAAACCAACCAGCGGGTCGGTGGAAATCGATGGCCTCAACCCCGCCAGCGCGCAGAACGAGGTCCGCAAGCGCTTCGGCATCGTGTTTCAAGATCCCAGCCTGGACACCGAACTCACCGCCTACGAGAACATGGAGATCCACGCCGTGCTCTACCACGTTCCACGGGCGCTCAGAATCGAGCGGACCGAGCGTCTGATGAAACTGTTCGAGCTATGGGACCGGCGTAACGACCCTGCCAAGACGTTCTCAGGCGGCATGAAGCGACGGCTTGAAATTGCCCGCAGCATGCTCCACACCCCAAGAATCATCTTCCTCGATGAGCCCACGCTCGGCCTTGACCCGCAAAGCCGGAACCAGCTTTGGACGCACGTCAAGCACCTCAACGAAACCGAGCGGGTCACCGTGTTCCTCACCACGCACTATATGGAGGAGGCGGAGCGCGTCGCGCAGCGTATCGCCATCATCGATCACGGCGGCATTATCGCTCTCGGTTCTTCAGCGGAGCTAAAGCAGCAGACGGGTACCGAAACCCTGGAGGAAGCGTTTCTCAAGCTGACCGGTTCCGCCATTCGAGATGAAAGCGCATCCTCTGCCGACGCGCTGCGCCAGATGGCGAAAATGTGGAGTCCCAAACGATGAGGTTCCGCCGAAGACGGAGGCCACGATGAGCGTTATCTATATCCTCTGGCTGCGGGAAGTGAAGCGCTATTTCCGCTCCCGCGCGCAAATCGTGGCGTCACTCGGCCAGCCCGTTCTCTATCTCATCGCCTTCGGTTTCGGGATGGGCCCCATCTTCCAGAAGGCGGGCTACGGCAGTTACCGGCAGTTCATGGCGCCGGGCATCATCGGTATGTCGGTGCTATTCATGTCAATCTTTTCCGGCATCTCGCTGCTTTTCGACCGCCAGTTCGGTTTCCTGAAAGAAACGCTGGTCGCCCCGGTCCCCCGCCTTCAGATCATGCTGGGCCGCACGCTCGGCTCGGCAACGTCCGCGATGGTACAAGGGTCGCTGGTTTTCGCTGTCTGCCTCATCGCGGGCTTCCGCCCGGTCAACTTCGCTACCGTTCCGATCGCGTTTTGCTTCATGGCTATGATCGCCATCATGTTCACCGCGCTCGGGACAGCAATCGGATCGCTGCTCACAGATATGCAGGGTTTCCAGCTCATCATGAACTTTCTCGTGATGCCGATTTTCTTCCTCTCCGGCGCGCTGTACCCGCTGAAGAATTTGCCGCGCGCGTTCGCGTTCGTGACGGGCCTCGATCCGCTGTCCTATGGAGTGGACGGCCTCCGCACGGTACTGACCGGCTCATCGGCCTTCGGGCTCACGACTGACGCCGTGGTGATCGGCTGCATCACGGTCTTGTTCATCAGCGTCGGAACTTACTTTTTCTCCAAGATCCAACTGTAGCCCAGGTTCGCATTTTCGTGTTAAGCTTTGATCGAATTACCACCAAAGAAAGGGGATTCCTTCATATGTCTTCCCTTCGCGCGCCGCTGCCGTGCGTGCTGCTCCTCTTCCTGCTGAACGGGTCCGTGAGCGCGCAGTCCATCTTCCAGAGTCCGATTCCCGCCGATCAACTTGCATTCCTGAATCAGTTCGCGGGGGCGCCGGCACGAGACCTCATTCGAGACAAGAGCTTCCGTAAACTCACGCGCACGTTCATCCCGGATTGCGTATTTCATTACGGTTGGGATACGCCACTTTCGGGCGCCGTCGAACAGGTCATCAAAGGCTCACCGCTCCCGGTTCGCATCCGTGACGGGCGGTACTTAACGGTCTCGGGCCTTAGCGGCCCCATCCTGGCGGGCCGGGGATTTCTGTGGATTGATTTGCAGGACGGCATCGCCTTGGGTGGTTTCTATTTCCATCCAACCAATGGCGAGCCCACACCCTCGGTCACCGTTTTTTCAAAGCAAGTAAAGGAAGGTTCTCTCAGGCTCAGTCAACTCCCTCAAGCGTTCGCCGCCGACTTATTCGAGTGGTCCCGCGAATCCAGAATCCCTCCACTCACCACGCGCTACTTCATCACCGGCTCCAACCGCAAAATCCTGCTGGAGCACGACGAAGATTATGGCTCAATGGAGATGAACGCGGCCGCCGCGGACATCGATCTGGACGCTGCCTATTACCTGGAGCAAACCAACCATGCGACGAATGCCACGGCATGGATGATCAACGGCAGCGACCAAGCAGCCTGGCTCCAGATTCGAAATCAAACCTGCAACGCGGGTCCCGACCCGCTGCCGTGCCGCATCCGCATGACGCGCGAACGCACCCACAACATCATCCGCCGAAACCCTGTCGCGCATCCAAACCACACCTAGAGGTTTCCGGGACCCCTTCCAACTGCAACACGTTTGGCAACTCGCTAAACTGAAGTTAAGCCATGAGTATTGCTAATTCATTCGGTTCGGCTGCGGTTTTGCGCGCCGGCGGAGCCGATTTCCGTTTCTATCGCCTCGCCGCGCTCGAAGAAAAAGGCGTCGCCAACATTTCCCGGCTGCCCTTCACCACCAAGATCATGCTCGAGAATCTTCTCCGTCATGAAGACGGCAGGAAGGTGACCGCGGAGGATATCGATTTTGTCGCCCGCGGCGTCGGCGGTCCTGATCCGAAAGAGATCAGCTTCATGCCCGCCCGCGTCCTGCTGCAGGATTTCACCGGCGTTCCGGCCGTGGTGGATCTGGCGGCCATGCGAGACGCACTCAAAGTGATGGGCGCCGACGCGAATAAGGCCAACCCTCTACTTCCCGCCGATCTGGTGATCGACCACTCCGTGCAGGTTGATGAGTTCGGCTCGAATACCGCGTTCTCGGTGAATGCTCTGCTTGAGTTTCAGCGCAATCGCGAACGCTACGCCTTACTGCGCTGGGGACAGACTTCGTTCGCGAATTTCCGCGTCGTGCCGCCGGATACGGGGATTGTGCACCAGGTGAATCTGGAATATCTCGCGCCAGTGGTCTTCCGCAGGAAGACATCTTCGGGCGTTTATGCGTATCCCGACACGGTGGTCGGCACGGACTCCCACACCACGATGATCAATGGCCTGGGCGTAGTCGGTTGGGGCGTTGGAGGAATTGAAGCCGAGGCCTGCATGCTGGGCCAGCCGATTTCCATGCTGCTCCCGCCGGTGGTCGGCTTCAAGTTATTCGGCGCATTGAAAGAAGGCTGCACGGCGACCGATCTGGTGCTCACCATCACACAGATACTTCGGAAGAAAGGCGTGGTGGGTAAGTTCGTTGAGTTCTACGGGAGCGGGTTGAGCGCGCTGAGTCTAGCCGACCGCGCCACGGTAGCCAACATGGCGCCGGAGTATGGCGCAACCGTCGGATTTTTCCCCATCGATGAAGAAACCCTGTTCTATCTGCGCGCCAGTAACCGGCCAGAGGAACTGGTGAATCTGGTCGAGGTCTATGCCAAGGAGCAGGGGCTCTTCCGCACGGACGATCTGCGCGATCCGCTATTCTCAGACTCGCTTGAGTTGGACCTCGCCCAGGTTGTACCGTCCATGGCAGGCCCGAAGCGTCCGCAGGACAAAGTCACTCTGCCGGATGTTCCCGCCAACTTCCAGACCGCCTTCAAAGACCAACTGAAGAAGAAGGGCGCACTGGAGATCGGCGATTTCTCCGGAAATATGGAAAGCGGCGCGGTGGTGATCGCGGCGATCACCAGTTGCACCAACACATCCAATCCTTCTGTGATGATGGCCGCCGGGCTCCTTGCCAAGAAGGCGGTCGAGAAAGGGTTGACCTCGAAGCCGTGGGTGAAGACCAGTCTCGCGCCCGGTTCCAAGGTGGTCTACGACTACCTCACGAAGGCCGGCCTGATGCCTTACCTCGACGCATTGAAATTTAATTTAGTGGGCTACGGATGCACCACGTGCATTGGAAACAGCGGCCCGCTGCCGGAACCGGTGGCGGCGGCGATCCAGAAGGAAGGGCTCGTTGCGGTCGCCGTGTTGAGCGGTAACCGGAACTTCGAAGGCCGCATCAACTCACTTGTGAAGGCGAACTACCTGGCTTCGCCTCCGCTGGTCGTTGCTTATGCGCTGGCCGGTCGCGTCGATCTGGATATGCAGAGCGAACCGCTCGGTACGGGCTCTGACGGCAATCCGGTTTACCTGCGGGACATCTGGCCGACGACGGCGGAGATTCAGTTAGCGATCCGGAGCAGCATCAACGCGGAGATGTTCCGCACCAGTTATGAAGACGCGTTCGAGGGAGATGCAAGCTGGCGCGGTATGGATGTGCCAACCGGTGAAACGTTTGAATGGGACCCTTCCTCCACTTACATCAAGAAGCCGCCCTACTTCGAAAACATGCTCGATCCGAAAGCCGAGATACAGGACCTGAGCGGTATGCGCGTGCTCGCAATGTTAGGCGATTCCGTGACGACAGACCACATCTCGCCGGCTGGTAACATTCCCGCCGATACACCCGCGGGCAAGTATCTGATCTCCCAGGGCGTGTCTCCCATGGACTTCAATAGCTACGGCGCGCGGCGGGGCAATCACGAGGTGATGGTTCGCGGCACGCTGGCGAACATCCGATTGAAGAACCAGCTAGCCCCGGGCACCGAAGGCGGATATACATCCTACCAGCCCGATGGCGAACAGATGTTCATTTATGACGCATCGATGAAATACCAGGCAAATGGCGTGCCCCTCATGATACTGGCCGGAAAGGAATACGGGTCGGGATCGTCACGCGATTGGGCCGCCAAGGGCGTCAATCTCTTAGGTGTGAAGGCTGTGATCGCGGAAAGCTTCGAGCGCATTCACCGGACGAACCTTGTCGGCATGGGCGTGTTGCCGCTCCAGTTCCTGGCGGGCGATACGGCGCAGACCCTGAAGTTAACCGGCAAAGAACAGTACGCCGTCGTTGGTGTCAGCAATGCTTTGAGCGGAAAGCCGCGCGCGAAAGTGGTTGCCACCGCAAAGGACGGATCGACGAAGGAGTTCGACGTCCTTGTTCGCGTTGATACGCCCCAGGAAGCGGAGTACTTCCGCAACGGTGGCATTCTGCCATTCGTTCTCCGGCAACTGGCGGCGGCGTAAGTGTTCCAGCAAATCGAAAATGCCGTCGCGGAAGCCTTTGCGGCGGCGATTGCCGTTCGCTTCGGGATCGACAAAGAAGTGACGGTGGAACAGCCGAAGCAATCCGGATTCGGCGAACTTGCTGTGCCGGCGGCCTTTCAGTTGGCGCGCGAATTGAAGCAGCCTCCACGGAAGATCGCGGAACAGATCGTGGAGGCGCTGGAACCAATCCCCGGCGTCAAGTCATTCGAGATCGCCGGTAACGGCTATGTGAATATCCGGCTGGATCGAGGAGCCTTCGCGGCCGCAGTCCTGCATAAGACAGGTGCGTTGGACGCCGCGGACACCGGCAAAATCATCGTCGAACACACCAACATCAACCCCAATAAAGCCGCTCATATCGGCCATTTACGAAATGCCGTGCTCGGCGATACCTTCGTTCGCATGTTACGGGCGGGCGGCCGGCACGTCGAGGTACAGAACTACATCGATAACACCGGCGTTCAGGTCGCCGATGTCGTAGTGGGGTTCCATTTTCTTGAAAAAAAAACTCCGGCGCATATCCGTGACTTAATTCACACGACCCGATTCGACTATCTCTGTTGGGATCTCTATGCGCGGACCAGCCAATACTACAAAGACGAACCGGATGCACTGGCGTGGCGTGCCGAGACCCTGCAAGCGATTGAAGCCGACTCGGGCGACCTTGCGGAGATGGCCCACTTAGTGGCCGACGCGATCGTCGCGCTGCACCTGAAGACCATGCTTCGGTTGAACGTCGAATACGATGTGCTGCCGCGGGAGAGTGAGATTCTGCATCTCAAATTCTGGTCCTCGGCCTTTGAACGCCTGAAGAGCACCGGCGCCATTCTCCTGGAGACCGAAGGCAAAAACGCCGGCTGCTGGGTGATGCCTGCGTCGGCTTTTTCAACCGACACAGAGGCGGAAGACGGCAAAGTGATCGTGCGCTCTAATGGCACTGTGACCTATGTCGGTAAAGACATCGCTTACCAGATGTGGAAGTTCGGATTGCTCGGCAAGGACTTCTACTACAGGCCTCTGCTCACTTACCCGGATGGCCACGAAGTATGGGTTTCGACGGATCGCAAATTGGACATTGCAGCGCCTGAATTCGGCGCCGCCAAGCGTGTGTATAACGTGATCGATTCACGGCAGTCTTATTTGCAGGACGTGGTCGTGGCGGGTTTGAAGGCCATGGGCGCGCAGAAGGAGGCGGCGCAGTCCATCCACTTCTCCTATGAGATGGTGGCGCTATCGCCCGGGTGCTGCGTGGATCTGGGGATCGAACTCTCCGAAGAAGATCGCAGGCGCCCCTACGTCGAGGTTTCCGGCCGCAAGGGCATGGGCGTCAAGGCGGACGATCTGATCGATCAGTTGATCCAGACCGCTTTGCGGGAAGTGGAGTCGCGCCACGCGGAAGACGCTCCCGGGATACGCCTGCGTATCGCAACGGAGATCGCCATTGGAGCGCTGCGTTACTTTCTGCTGAAATTCACCCGCAATACGGTGATCGCGTTCGACTTTCAAGAGGCCTTGAGTTTCGAGGGTGACACCGGCCCGTATGCGCAATATGCCGCCGTCCGCGCGCGCAACATCTTGAAGAAACTGACGGATCGTGGCGAAGCGGTCCCGGACTTCGCCAGGGAACTAAGCGCTGATGGACTGGCTGAGCAAATGCAATCGGAAGACTTCTGGCAGATTCTGGTGACCGCATCGAAGGCGGATTCCACCATCGCGCGCGCGGTGGCCGCGGGCGAGCCGGCACACGTAGCGCGCTACGCGTTCCAACTGGCCCAGTTATTCAACAACTTCTATCATCAGTACCAGGTGCTGGCCGAGCAGGACACGAAGCGCAGGGTCTTCCTGCTCTGGATGACAGATTACTTCCGCACCCAACTCGAAACTGTGTTGGGAGTGCTGGGGATCCACGTGCCGGAATATATGTGAGGCGCCAGCGTTGACCTATGGAGCAAACGCTCCGTCTACCAGTGCGGCCTGCTCGGCGTCATGCAACTTCTTGGAACCGGTAGCCGGGCTTGAATTCTCATCGCGGCCCACATAGCGCAGTTTCGCGATACGCTCCCGCATGAAGCCCCATGCGCCCATGTTACGAGGCTCTTCCTGGACCCATACACGGTCAGCCGCGTTGGGGTGTTGCGCAAGTATGGCCGAGAGCTGGGGCGTGTTGAAGGGGTACAACTGCTCGACTCTTACAATCGCCATGTTACCGGGCTTCACCGCTTCAAAGCGGGCGAGCAGGTCGTAGTAGACCTTGCCCGAACAGAATAAAAGGCGCGTGACTTGCGATAAGTCCGCCGGGGCTGCTCCGTGCAGAATGTCGCGGAACGATCCGGAGGCGAGTTCGTCGAAGGTGGACGTCGCCTTCGGGTGCCGCAGCAGGCTCTTGGGCGTGAAGATGACAAGCGGTTTACGCTTGCCGCGCATATCCGCGCCTTCGCGCATCTGGCGGCGCAGCAGGTGGAAGTATTGAGCCGGCGTCGTGCAGTTGCAGATCTGCATGTTATTTCTCGCGCACAGAGTGAGGAAGCGCTCGAGGCGGGCGCTGGAATGTTCCGGCCCCTGCCCTTCCTGGCCATGCGGAAGCAGCATCACCAGACCCGTCGGCTGCGCCCATTTTTCTTCGGCAGTGCTGATGAACTGGTCGATCATGATCTGTGCGCCATTCGCGAAGTCGCCAAACTGGGCTTCCCACACAGTCAGGCTCAGCGGATCCGCCACGCTGTATCCGAACTCAAAGCCCACCACCGCGTACTCGCTCAGGCTGCTGTCGAACACATCGAAGTGAGCCTGCTCCGGCGAAAGGTGCTGCAGCGGAATATACTTCTCGCCGTCATCGTAATCATAGAAAGCGAGGTGGCGCTGAGAGAAAGTGCCGCGGCCGGAATCCTGTCCGCTGAGTCGTACGGGAGTGCCTTCGAGCACCAGACTCCCGAAGGCCAGCATCTCGGCGAAAGCCCAGTCGATGGGTCCGCCGTGAGCCAGCGAGTCTACGCGCTTGTCCACAAAGCCCTTGAGTTTGGGATGGACAGTGAAGGCGAGCGGGAATGTCGCGGTGCTTTCGACGATGCGGCGGAGCGTCTCAAGAGGAGCAGCGCTGGTGGGCGGGAACGGGAAAGGCACAGCCTGGTCGCTTCCGAAGCCTTCCTCCTCATGGGAGTTCGCGTGGACCTTGCCCTTGGCGAGATCGAATTCCTTGGCGAGAAGGTCAACCTGCTGCTTACGAAGGGTATCGACCGCGCCCTTGGCCACCGACTTTTCGCGTTCGAGCTGCCGGCCATATAAGACGGCGACCGATGGATGGTCCTTGATCTTGCGGTAGAGGATGGGCTGCGTGTAGCCTGGATCGTCACCCTCGTTGTGGCCATGGCGGCGGTAGCAAACCATGTCGATCACCACATCTTTCTTGAACTCCTGGCGGAACTCAAAAGCGAGGCGCGCCACACGCGTGGCGGCTTCAGGATCGTCTCCATTGACGTGGAAGATCGGTGCCTGGACCATGCGGGCAACATCGGTAGAGTAGACCGTGGAGCGCGACCCGGATGGCAGCGTGGTGAAGCCAATCTGGTTGTTGATAATCAGATGTACGGTGCCGCCGGTAGAGTAACCATCCAATTGCGAGAGGTTCAGTGTTTCGGCCACAACGCCCTGCCCGGCGAAGGCGGCGTCGCCGTGGATCAATAGAGGGATCACGCGGGCTCGCTCGACATCTCCCAAGCGATCCTGCTTGGGACGAACGATGCCGACAACAACGGGATCCACTGCTTCCAGATGGCTCGGATTTGGTGAAACCGAGACTACCAGCTCCGCGCCGTGACGGGTCTGTCGGACATTAGTCGCGCCTAAGTGATACTTAACATCACCCGACCCCTGGATGCTATCCGGATCGGCGAAACCTTCAAACTCCGAGAAGATCTCCGGTAGCGGCTTGCCGACGCAAGTGGCGAGCACGGTAAGACGGCCGCGATGGGCCATACCGATGACAATTTCAGCGACTTTGTCTTCGCCCGCCAGGTCGAGGATCTCCTCGAGGATAGGAACGGCGGTTTCCGCGCCCTCCAGCGAGAAGCGCTTCTGTCCGATGAACCGGGCGTGCAGGAAGTGCTCGAACTCTTCGACGCGCAATAAATCATGCAAGATCTGCTTCTTCTCTTGAATGTCGAGCAGCACCTTGTTGCCGGAAGGCTCCATGCGTCGCTGCAGCCAGGCTTTCTCCTCCGGCGATTGGATGTGCATATACTCACAGGCGATCTTGCCGCAGTAAGTCTGGCGGAGAAGGTCGAGGATCTCGCGGAGGGTACCGTGCCGCGAACCTTCCTCGCCTACCTCGACGCCGAGGGTGCCCATATTGAAGCTGCGGTCAAGGTCCCAGACGGTGAGTCCGTAGTTCAAAGGGTCGAGTTCGGAGTGGTAGTTACTGCCGCTGGTGGATCCGCCGAGCGGGTCAAGATCGGCCATCAGATGGCCCCGGACGCGATACGCACGGATCAATTCAATGACCGCGGCCTGTTTGGCCATGTCACTGACGGGAACCATACCACCCTGAGAGCCGGATGCTTTATCGGATTCCCAGCGGACCGCCCGGTAAGGGACATGAAGCCCTGCGAAAACATCATCATAGAAGCCGTCTTCCCCGTTCAGCAAGGCTTCCAGACGGCCCAGGAACGCGCCTGATTCCGCACCTTGAATGATGCGGTGATCGTAAGTGCAGGTCACGCTCATGACTCGGCTGACGCCGAGCTGTGCGAGGCTATCGGCGGTCAGTCCCTTGACTCCCGCAGGGAAATCCATCGCGCCCGTCGCGATTATTGCGCCTTGACCAACCATCAGACGCGGGACGGAAGAAAGCGTTCCTACCGTTCCGGGATTAGTGAGAGAGATGGTGGTGCCGGAAAAATCCGCGGATGTCAGCTTACCGCCGCGTGCGCGGGATACCAGGTCGTCAAAGCCCGCAACAAACTGCGCGAACTCCATATTGTTGGCTTGCTTGATATTGGGCACCATTAGCGAGCGGCCACCGCTCTTATTAGGGACATCGATGGCGATCCCGAGGTTCACATGGTGACGAACAATACGGAAAGGTTCGCCTTCACTTTCCGTGTAAGCCGTGTTCAAGGCGGGGACACTGCCCGCAGCCTGCACAATGGCCCATCCAATCAAATGGGTGAAGGAGATCTTGCTCTTGCCGGTAAGCTGGCGATGATGGTTCAGCAGGCGCCGGTTCTCGTCGATTACCTTGACAGGAATGATGCGTTGCGAGGTAGCCAGCGGGATGGAGAGACTGGCGGTCATGTTTTCCGCGATACGCGCGGACGCGCCACGGAGCGGAATTAACTCATCTCCAACACCCACTGGAATCGGCGGGACAGCTGTCGCGGTTAACGGCGCGTATGCCGGCGAAGCGCTCTTTTGTCTGTCGCCATTCGCTGGGGCTTTCTCTGTGGCCTTTTCGGCTTCGAGAAGCGTATTCCAACTTTCATCAACGGAGCTGCGATCGAGCTTGTAAGCGTCGAGCAACTCCTGTTCGAACCAGAGGTTGATTCCTAGCTGGCTTTCAGTTGCGGAGTCCATAAACGGGGAGAACTGCCTTCTTTCTATTCTTATGGTACCCGACCGGGAAGCCGGCTCCCGCGGTACAAAAGCGATCTAAATTCTAAGTGACTATGTTATTAAGGTTTCGAGTTGTGATATCTTTGCGGGCATGGCTACACATCCAAAGGACGACGACCTACTTCCCTACGCGCTAGTCGGATTGGTGCAACGGCGGGACGAAATCATTGCTAAGATCGCCGAGATCCGTGCACAACTGGCGGGAGAAGTTATCGCCGTTGCGGGCGCGGAAGCGAAACCGGCTGCCACGAAGAAGCGCGGGCGACGCAGGCGTGTCCTCAGCGCGGAAGCCCGCGAAAAGATCGCAGCCGCGCAACGGGCTCGCTGGGCAGCCTCGCGGAAGGGCGCCCCGGCAAAGGCGGCCCCCGCGAAGAAGAAGGCAGCAACCGCGAAGAGAACGCTCAGTCCCGAAGCACGAGCCCGCATTGCCGAGGCGCAGCGCAAGCGCTGGGCCGCGGTTCGCAAAGCGAAATAGTCAAGTCGTCAACTTTGAGAGCGGCCACCTAAAGGGCGAAGCCATGTCGGCGACGTCACGTGCGGCCGCCGTTCGAGCGGCAGAGTCTCGTCTGATTCAACTGAACCGCCCACCACAAGGGCTCACCTTTGTGATACTCTCATGAAAATTGAAATTGTGCCGTTCCGGCACCCTACCGCTCAGGTATCCGGCGACCCCACGTCCGCTCGCTGCGAGGTCTTCATTTTCAGGGGGATTTCTAACGTGAACAAATACTTTTTGGTCTCGCTTCTGTTGCTCGCGCCGGCTGCGTGGGCCCAGGATGCTACCGGCAAGATCGCCGGAAACGTTAAAGATGCAAGCGGCGGTGTGGTGGTGGGGGCGACGATCGTCGTAACCAACCTCGACACCAAGACAACCAAACAAACCATAACGGACAAGCAGGGTTCATACCAGGTACTGCAGTTGCCGATCGGAAACTATGAAGTGAGCGCCGAGGCCGGTGGCTTCACTAAGGCGCTCGCCAAGCCAGCGAGCGCGCTCGAAATCAATCAAACCCTGCGTGTCGATCTGACTTTGCAGGTGGGCGCCACTACTGCGGAAGTGACCATCGAGAGTGAGGCCAGTACCGTAGAGACCCAGAACTCAACGGTTGGTAGTACAGTGACCGGCCAGGCGATTTTCGAGCTCCCTTTGAATGGGCGCAACACGCTCGACCTTTTGGCCACGCAACCGGGCGTAACGCCAACAAATCCGGATTCAGGCGCCTCGGGCGCGTACAGCATTGGAGGCGGTCGAACGGATTCGGTGACCTATCTGCTGGACGGCGCCTTAAACAATGATCTGCTTTCAAACGGCGTCGTCATCAACCCGAATCCGGATGCGATTGCGGAGTTCCGCGTGATCGAAAGTACGTACGGCGCGGAATATGGCCGCAACGCTGGAGGAATCGTCAGCATTGTCAGCAAGAGCGGAACCAACGAGATACACGGGACGGCTTATGACTATGTGCGTAACACCGACTTCGACGCGAATGATTTCTTTCTGAATCAACAGGACCAGCCCAGAGCGGTTCTCAAACGCAACCAGTACGGCGGGACACTGGGCGGTCCGATCCGAATTCCGCACGTGATTGACGGACGCAACAAGGTGTTCTTTTTCTTTTCTTATCAGGGCCAGCAACAAACTCAGCTCCAGTTGGAAGGGAAGGTGCAAACCTATACTCCCGCTGAGGCACAAGGGAATTTCTCGCAGGCGAACAACGGGAGCCCCGATCCAAATGTGGTCGCCTTCCTGCAATCCAATCCTTACTACCAGGCGAATCCATCGCTGGCTGCGCAGGGGATTATCGATCCGACAAAGATAGACCCCGTGGCGACGGCGTACTTCAAGAACGGGCTGATTCCAACTTCGCCCAGCGGCTTTTTGTTCCCAACGGCCTCGGCGATTACCAATGCCAATGAGTACCTGGGCAAGCTGGATTACGCGATTTCGACCAACGACTCCCTCGCCGCCACTTTCACGGCTCACGACAGCGAGGCCACCAGCCCCTTCAGCAATGCCGATGTGACCGGATACACGGCGGCCACGTTCGGACAAACCTATTCAGGGACCATCGCCTACACACATATTTTCACGCCCGCTCTTTTGAACGAGGCGCGAATTACCGCGGTCCGGAGTACTCCCAACAACGCCACGCCGACCACGGCCTTGAGCAAAGTAACCCCCGCGGATCTGGGAGTGAATATCACACCCGACGAAGTCACCGGGCCGCCGATCCTCTATTTTGACGGCACCGGTCTTTCCACCGGTTTCAGCCCCAACGGTCCGACGAGCTTCGCGAATACGATCTACGCCTACTATGACAATCTGTCGTGGACCAAAGGCCGGCACAGCATGAAGTTTGGATTTTACTTTTCCCCTTATCAGAACAATACGAACTACGACTTCTACGGGGACGGTGCGTTCTCATTCTTTGGTCCCGGCACATCCACGGGTTCCGGTACGGACCTGGCGGACTTCCTTTTCGGATTGCCGGATAACTATTACCAGGCTTCCGATGCGCTGAATAATATTCGCTCCCATCAGTACGCGGGCTACGCGCAGGACGACTATCACGTCACCCGCCGCCTGACGCTCAACATCGGAGTTCGCTATGAGTATTCCGAGCCGAAATTTGACACGCAGGGAAGGTCGTTTAGCTTCTTCCCCGGTGAGCAGAGCCAGCGGTTCGTCAATGCGCCGCCGGGCTTGATTTATCCCGGCGATCCCGGGGCGCCCAAGGGCGTGAACTTCCCCGATAAGAACGATTGGGCTCCGCGGCTTGGTTTCGCCTGGGACGTCTTCGGCAACGCGAAGACGGCGATACGCGGTGGATTCGGGGTGTTTTACGATGTTCTGAAAGGGGAAGATAATCTTCAGTTCAACGGATCTCCTCCGTTCTACGCCGAGCCGAGTGTTTATTTCAATTCTTTGAATGGCTCGGAGACTGCTCCGACTGGCTACCTTTCTAACCCGTTCGGGACGAACAACACGAATACGCCGAGCGGGTTCCCGTCAACACCGCCGAGTTCCACGGTCAGTTTCGCGCAATTCGAGCCGATCGGCAGCACCGGCGGTATCTTCCTGGTTGACCCGCATCTCCGCACGCCGTATGTCTATCAGTACAACTTGAATATTCAGCAGCAAGTGCCGGGTGGAATGATCCTCGATGTCGGGTTCGTGGGCTATGACGCGCATAAGCTGACGTCACTGGTGGATATCAATCCGTTCCCGCTGGGGTCTAACACCCGTATCTACAATACCGACGACACAAATTCGACATACGCGAACCTTCTTGAGTTCCAGAATGTGGGAAAAGCAAACTATAACTCGCTGCAGGTTGAACTGACCAAGCGTTACGGCGCATCAAAGGTGGGGAGTGTTTTCTATACTTTCGCTTATACCTGGTCTCACGAGATCGATAACGTTTCCGGGTTCCGGCAGCGGAACTACCAGGTCCCCTACTACGATGAGGACTACTTCCGAGCCTCCGGGGACACGGATGTGCGGCAGGTGATTTCATTCTCAGGCGGCTGGGATCTTCCGTTCGATCGGGCGTGGCAGAGCGGTCCGAAATTGCTGACGAAAGGATGGAGTCTCTATCCGATCGTGAGCTGGCACAGTGGTTTCCCGTTGGACGTACTGGCGGGACTAAATGCCACGAACACGGACCCTGGTCCGGCGGGCGACGGTGCACCGAATCTTGTGCGCGCCGATCTCGTGTTGCCGAATGTGGCTACGTATAACGCTCGCAATCAACAGACGATTAACGGCAGCAGCGGGAATTACTACTTCAACCCGCTGGCGTTCGATTCGACCGCGCTCGTGAATCTGGACCAAATCGCTCAGAACGGTGCGGCTGGTTTGAACGGGGTTTATACCGAGGGTACACTGGGCCGCAACGCATTTCGCGGTCCTGGCTTCGTCAACACGGACCTGGCGCTCTCGAAGCATTTCAAGCTGCTGAGCGGAGAGAAGCTGGATGCGGAACTTCGCATGGATGCCTTTAACGTTTTCAACCACGTTAACTTCGGCAACCCGGATACGAATATCTTCAGTTCCACCTTTGGGCAGGTTTCGACCACACAGGGTCCAAGGGTGTTGCAACTCGCTCTGCATTTGCGGTTCTGATTACCGGCAACGGGGCGGAACGCCGCGCCGCCCCGTTGGTAGGCTTAGGGTATGCAGGCAATTCGAATTCATTCTTATGGCGGACCGGAAGTAGTTCGCGTGGAGGATGCCCCCCGGCCGCAGCTGAAGGCCGGTGAGATTCTGGTTCGCGTGAAAGCAGCCGGCGTGAACGCGGTGGATTGGAAGATCCGGCAGGGCAACATGGGTTTCCTCAATCTGCAGTTCCCCGTTACTCTAGGCTGCGATCTGGCGGGAACCGTGGAGGGTTCGGGCGAAGAGATCTATGCCTACTGCGCATTGACGCGGAATGGCGCGTTCGCCGAGTATGCGATCGTTCTCCCTGGCGAATACGCACCCAAGCCAAAGACGCTCGGGTTTGTGGAAGCCGCGTCCATTCCCGTGGCCAGTTTGACGGCATGGCAGGGTCTTTTTGATCACGGTAAATTACAAGCCGGCCAGAGGGTATTAGTCCACGGCGCGGCCGGCATGGTGGGTGCGATGGCGGTCCAGTTGGCGAAACGGAAGGGCGCGTATGTAATTGGCACCGCTTCGGGCGATAATCTCGATTACATCCGGAGCCTTGGCGCGGATGAGACCGTGGACTACAAGAGTGAGAGGTTCGAGGACAAGGTTCACGATATCGACCTTGTTTTCGACACGGTGGGCGGCGAGACGCAGCAGCGATCTTTCACCGTGTTGCGCGATGGCGGCGCCCTGATCTCGACGGTGCAGCCGCCGGCGCAGGAGACTGCCCTGCAGCGCGGAATCAAGGCGGCGATGTTTGGGGCTTTGCCGAATGGCGAGACGCTGAGGGAAGTGGCGAGGTTGATTGACGCGGGTGAGATCCGCACGCGGATCGATAGCGTGTTCCCCATGCCCAAGGGTCTGGATGCATTGGCGCGTTCGGAGTCGGGCAAGGCGAAGGGCAAGATTGTGATCGAAATCGCCTGACGTTACATCTCTGATACCGAGGTATCCTGGGCCAGGACGTCGTAGTTGTAATTGAGCAAGACCTTCTTCGGGCGCTTCGGTAGGCGTATTTTGAGCTCGCTGCTGGTGCCGTTCCCGGCCACGGCGACGTCGGCCAACTTGACTGGCGGCCCTTGCCCGAAGTCCAGGTAGATGGGCACGCGCATGCGGAATTGGCCGCCGACTCCACTCTGCGTCACTGTTCCCGTGAACAAGACTTTCCCGTCGGGTTCGGGGTTCAGTTTGTAGTTGAGATGATAACTGCCGACTTCCGAGCCATAGACATACTGGCTGAAGAACCAATTGATGTTGTTGTTTCCGCCCAAGTCCATTTGCGGCTTCATGTGCTGGTTGACAACGGCGCGGAAGTCTTCGGTGCTCGCATTCTTGTTGGCGAACTTTGCCGTGAAATCATGCATCATGGCGATGAAATCGTCATCCCCGGTCTTGGGATCCTGCATGAGATAGCGGAGCATGTGAAGTGCGTAACCGCCCTTGCGATAGATCAGCCAGTTATATGCACCCGGCGTTTTGAAGGTATCTAAACGAATGCCCATCCAGACGGGGCCGGCATCGTTGGGGGCGTTGCCAAAATTATTCTTATCCAGAATCTGCGTCCGGGCGCGTTTCCAGTAAGCCAGGTACTTTTCCGGCGTCTTCTCGGTGGCTTGCAGGAAAAGGCCCGCGGAGAAAAAGGCAAAGCCCTCGGAAAGCCACTGGTCGTGGTAGCTGCTCCAGCCGACCAGATGGCCCCACCACTGATGCGACACTTCGTGGGCCGTCACTTCGTCTATAAAGTTATTGAACTGGAAGACGTGGGAGCCCATCATCATGTAGCGCTGTGTTTCGTCCAGGAACGCGGTGACCGGCAAGTAAACCAGCGTGGGCCAGGACTGTCCGAAGTTGAATTGCGGCTGCTGCGTGATGGCGATACGGCCATAGGGAATGTCACCGAACCAGTACTTGAAGCAGCGGATGGAGTTCTCGGCGTCAACGATGGCATTGTTGGCCATACGCGACGGCGTCATGTTCGCGATGTCACTGAAGCGCCTCAGGTAGTCGGGTAGTTCCGATGTGGCGTACGCTTCGATGTCGTATTTGGAATCCTGGTCGGTGATCTCCTTCTCTTTGAAATCGCCATAGTTGAAGCCTGCCACGGCCATGGGGAGCGTGGTCCAATGGGTTACCGAAAAATCGTCTTCGCGCTCCTTGCTGACAAGTTTTCCAATGCTGACCAGCGTGTAGCGGCGTGGCACTTTGAAAGTGAGGTCATAAGTAGGGCGGTCTTTAAAGACATTCAGGCTGGGGTACCAGCTCTCGCGAGCTCCTACGGAAAAGTTTCCTCCACCTTCGTCATGCACTACCTTGTCTCCGGCGTATTCGATTTGAAGGTCAAACTTCTGTCCCGGCGTAGTTGGATCGGGAAGGACGACGGAGTAACCCGCATCCTGTTTGCGCGACTCCTGCATGTAAGGAACGTCTTTGCCGCCGAGGCTGACGCGAGAGACGCGAAGGTTCGGCAGAAGCGAGAAGGGAACGATGCGATCGCCATCCCGCAGCGCTTGAATCGTCACGGTAGCCACGGAGGCGAGATGCGCGTTCTTGCCTATGACGGTTTCAATCTTATAGTGCAGTGGCGTAAAGGTGCGCTTATCCTCATCGCTCGACGCCGTCTTGTTCTCCCACTCCCTCGCATAATGCGTGAGGTATAGGACGCCGTCCTGCTCCCCATTGGGTTCAATACTGACCAGCGCCACCTCTTCAGGACTTAAGATCTCGGGAAGCGCGCCCAGCGGATCGACGATGAAGCGAAGATCGGGATGTTTTCTGGCGTGCATATAGGCGGTGAAGGAACCGGCATATTTCGGGTTGTAAAGTTCGGCGAGAAGGTCGGCATCCAGGTTACGAACGGAATCGCCCTGAAGCAGGTATTCCGTGAACGAGCCCGGCGACTCGTCATGATGGCGCACGTGATGGCGGAAGCTTTCGAGGACTACGGCATTCTTGCCGCCATCGGCTTTCGTCTTCAGCGATTGCTTCAGTTCCTTGTACGTGTCATCGGCGAAAAGAAAGACGGCGGATTCGAAACTATCGGAAAATCCGGGCTCTCCGGTGACTTTGGCCAGATGCAGGGCTTCGAGGCGCATGGCCGGCGCGAGTTGGAAAGAACCCTCGCCGCTGAAGACGGCGATGGCAACCCGGCCCAGCACCGGCGCGGCGAAACTGATGGCGCCGCTCTTCAGTGTCAACGTACCCACATCGCGCTTCAAGACGATATTCTCGACGAGGTAACTTTCGTCGATCCCGGCATTGCGGAGCTTCTTATAATTAGGGTCGGCGTTGGCCACCGACGAATGGCTCTCCACTTCGACGGTGGTTTCCTGAGCGGCGATGACAAGGTCGATCTCAATCGAACTTTCACCCTGCTCGGGAAGCTCAACGCTCTTTTGTGCGGCGGCGAAACCATCGTGATTGACGGTGATGGAATACTTTCCGGCCGGCAGGTCCGGGAAGGTTGCCGTACCGTCCGCACCGGTTGCCTTCGTGCCCGCGTCGATTCCAGCCTCCGTACCGATGCGAACGGACGCTTCCGGAACCGCAGCCTTGCTGGGATCCTTTACGCTCACGCGGAGAGTACCGGCGGAAGCGCACGAAACAGCGAGGAGTATGGGTACCAGTTGGCGTAAAAGCATTGTAATGATTGTACGGGATCGCACAGAAATGAAATCCGGAGGACATTAGAATAAAATGAGCTGACCTGGCAAGGTCTTGGAAACGATGCCACCATTCGCTTTAGCGAGCTTTACTTCGGCCAGCCGTTTCGTAAACGGATTCTTCGATGATACGTTTGCGGGCGTACACCAGTTGAGTTGGTTCGACTGGGCGCTTCTCATCCCCTACTTTTCGATTCTGGGATTGTTGTCGGTGTACGGCCTTCACCGGTACGCGACCATTCACACCTACTTCAAGCACCGGAAGAAGAAGGTGGACGTGGCTTCGGCCAGCTTCATCGAATTGCCCGCGGTGACAGTGCAGCTTCCTCTATTTAATGAGCGCTACGTGGTGGAGCGGTTGATTGAGGAAGTGGTGAAGCTGGATTATCCAAAGGATCGCCTGCAGATTCAGGTGCTTGATGATTCCACCGACGATACGCACATGTTCGCGGAAGCGTTGGTGGAGCGGTACCGCAATATGGGGCATCCCATCGAGTATCTGCACCGCACGAACCGGAATGGGTTCAAGGCGGGGGCTCTTCAGGAAGGGTTGAAGACGGCGACGGGCGAATTCATCGCCATCTTTGACGCCGATTTCGTTCCACCGCAGGACTTTCTGACACGGACCATCCATCACTTTACCGATCCTGAAGTGGGCGTTGTACAGACGCGCTGGAGTTACTTGAACCGCAACCATAACTTCCTGACGGAAGTGGAAGCGATGATGCTGGATGGACACTTCATTCTGGAGCACGGGGCGCGGTCTCGCGCGGGCCTGTTTTTCAACTTCAACGGCACGGCGGGTATTATGCGCCGCTCAATGATCGACGACGCCGGCGGATGGCAGCACGATACTTTGACGGAGGATTCCGACCTGAGCTACCGGGCGCAGTTGAAGGGCTGGCGTTTCGTGTACATGCCGGGTCTGGATTGCCCGTCGGAGTTGCCGGTGGAGATGCATGGCTTCCAGGTGCAGCAATCGCGTTGGGCGAAGGGCTTGACGCAGGTAGCGCGCAAACTGGTGGCGCGGATCTGGAAGGCGGATATCCCGTGGCGCGTGAAGATTGAAGCTTTCCTGCACTTGACCCCGAACGTATCGTACCCGCTGATGATCGTGGTTTCGGCGCTGATGCTGCCGGTGATGATTGTGCGGTTCTACATGGGCGTGTGGCAAATGGTACTAATCGACTTCCCATTGATTTTCGCGTCGTTCTGGTCGATTTCAGCGTTCTATATCATCGCGTATCGCGAACTGCATCCGAAGACCTGGAAGCGGGCGCTGTTGTTGCTGCCGATGCTGATGATGGTGGGAATCGGGCTGACCCTGATCAATACGCGCGCAGTGCTGGAGGCGCTGTTCGGGGTACAGACGGGTTTTGTGCGCACGGCGAAGTTTGGGTCGGGGGTGACTCGCAAAACGGAAGAGAAAAAGTACCGGGGGCGGAGCGGTTGGCTTCCGTGGGCCGAGCTTGCAGTGGGCAGTTATTTTGTTTTGATGGTGGCGTTCGCAATCACCACCTATAACTTCCTGGCGGTGCCTTTTCTGGCGTTGTTTGTGGCGGGGTACTACTGGGCGGGTTTGAGTACGCTTTACAGCGAGCAGCAGGATCGAATGCGATGGATGCGGGCGCGTAAGCTGGAATTGTTGAAATCCTGAGCCCGCTCTCAGCGAGACTCTTCCGAGGCAGGCTCACGTTGCATCTCCGCGGCGGTCTTTTCGACGGCTCGCATCAGCCGGAGCGTGTTTAAACCGTAGATCTTCCGGATGTCGCCGGCGCTGTAGCCTTTTTCAAGAAGCGCGCGCGTCAGGTTCGGCCACTTGGAGGTATCGTCAAGTCCGATGGGAGTGCATTCGACGCCGTCGAAATCGCTGCCCAGGCCTACGTGATCGATGCCGGCAATTTTCACGGCGTGGTCGATATGATCCACTACATCCTGCAATGTGGCGCGAACGGTTTTGCCCGCATACTCGGCTTCGAGTTTCCGGCGGGCATCCAGCAGACCGGGAGGATCGTTCTTATATTGCGCCTCCATTTCCGCGAAGCGCTTCATCACTTCCGGGCCCAGCGCCGCATCGGATGCAGCAGACTTCTCCGAAAGAAATCCGCAATTGAAGTTGATCTGGATCACGCCGCCTTTCTTCCCCATGGCGGCGATCATTTGGTCGGTCATGTTGCGCGGCACGTTGGTCAATGCGCGGCAGGAGGAATGCGAGGCGAAGATGGGCGCGCGGCTTACCGCGAGAGCGTCCCAGAACGTTTTGTCCGAGACGTGGGAGATATCGACAATCATCCCCAGGCGGTTCATTTCCGTGACCACGCGCTTGCCGAAATCGGAGAGGCCGTTATTGGGTTTATCGGGGTCGCCCGAAGAATCCGCCCAGTGGTTGCTATTGGTGTGGGTGAGGGTCATGTAACGGATGCCCAGAACATAATAGTCGCGCAGAAGGCGCAGACTGTCCTCAATGGCGTGGCCGCCTTCAATCCCCATCAGCGCGGCGATCTTCCCGCTGCGGTGCGCGCGTTCGATGTCGTCCGCCGTGGTGGCGTAGACAAAGGTATCCGGGTAGCGTTCGATGATGTCGTGGCGGACGGTATCTATCATTTCGAGCGCACGGTGCGCCGCCGTTTTGTCCCGGGCGTATTCCGGGCCCACGTAAACCGCGAAAAATTGGGCGCCCATGCCACCGGCGCGCATGCGCGGAATATCGGTGTGGCCGTCCGTGCGGGCCTTGCCGATATCGAGCCCGGCCACGGTGGCGCTGGTGACGTCGTTATGCGTGTCGATCAGGATGGCGGATTTCTGGACGCGGGCCACTTCGGCCTCGGAAACCTGGGTTTGAGAGAGCCCGTGTCCTGCCAGGAGGAAGAGAATAGACGGAAAGTAACGGTGCATGCTTTCTATGAAAGCTAGCACGACGGGGTATAATCCTTAGGCGTCTTCTAAGGCGCAGACCCTAATTTTCTTACCTGAGGTGTGAATGCAATCAAGATTTCTCGATACGCTGAGGACCCTGACGCTCGGATTTTTGGTGGCGGCGGTGTGGTCCGGTGCTGGCCAGGCTCAAACATGGACTACGCTCAAGAATAAGGCCCCTTTTGATGCGAGTACGGCTCTTCAACTTACCGACGGCCGCATTCTGGTTCAGGCCTACGGTGCGAGTCAGTACTATACCCTGACTCCCGACAACACCGGAAGCTACGTGAACGGGACGTGGACGGAAGTGGCTTCGCTGCCATCGAACTACGGCCCACTCTATTACGCATCGGCGGTCCTGCCGGACGATCGCGTGATCGTGATGGGTGGCGAATACAACTTCCTGAGCGCCGACTGGACGAACCTGGGCGCCATCTATGACCCTGTGGCGAATACGTGGACCAAGGTGGCCGCGCCCTCGGGCTGGAGCGAGATTGGCGATGCCGAAAGCGTGGTGCTTCCGAACGGAACTTTCCTGCTGGCCTCTTGCTGCCATTCCACTCCACAACAGGCAACGCTGGATGCTTCCACCCTGGCATGGACAGTCGTGGGGACCGGGAAAGCCGACAGCTACGACGAAGAAGCCTATACGCTGCTTCCCAGCGGAGCGCTTTTGACAGTTGACGCGAACAACACGAGCGATCCGCTGAACTTCGAGTTGTACCTTCCGGCGAAAGCCAAATGGGTGAGCGGCGGCAGCACGGGCATCCAACTGGCCGACCCGAGTTCGCACGAACTGGGACCGGGTCCGCTTCTGCCCAATGGCAACGTGTTCTATATCGGAGCCACGGGAAATACCGCGGTCTACACGCCTTCCGCTACGGGCGCCGGCTCATGGGTGGCCGGTCCGAAGTTCCCGAACATCGGAGGACAACTGGACGTGGCGGATGGTCCCGCGGCGGTTCTGCCGGACGGCAACGTCCTCATCCAGGCAAGCCCCGGTGTTTATAACCCCCCGAGCTATTTCTTTGAATACAATGGCACGACCCTCACGCAGGTTGCGGCAACCTCAACGGCCAGCGGTGAACCTTCTTACGTGGGCCGCATGCTGGTGCTACCCACAGGCCAGATTCTTTGGACCGATGGCAGCACGAATGTCGAGATCTACACGGCGGCCGGCACCTACAGTTCGGCGTGGCAGCCTGTGGTGAAGGCCGTCGCCAAATCGCTGACGCCAGGATCGAGCTATGCGATTCAGGGGACCTTGTTTAATGGCATGGACGCTGGCGCTTATTATGGCGACGACGCACAAATGGCCACGAACTATCCTCTGGTGCAAATTATCAACAAGGCGACGGGTCATGTCTTCTATGCCCGCACGTACGGCCATAGTTCCATGGCGGTTGCCAGTTCCGCGACGGTGACCACGCATTTCGCGGTCCCTACCGGTATCGAAACGGGAGCCAGCAGTCTGGTGGTGGTGGCGAACGGAATTCCCTCGGCGCCGGTGGCGATCAACATCAACTAACGGCTGTTTCGTCAATTCGACTTGGCCTCAGGGATCCCGGCTTGAGGTCAAGCGGATTGTTTGTTTCCGGGGAAACCCGGCGGAGCGAGTATGAGCACCGGCGTGATTTTTGGACGCGTTCAAGCCGCCTGGCCGGCTTCCATGGGCAGGGTTGCGGGCATCGTTTATTTGCTTTACTTCGTTACAGCGATACTGGCCCAGTTCCTTCTAAGTAAGTCGCCCGCAAAACGGAGTGCGCGGGCCGCTTTACTTGAATGCAATGAGGGTGCCCGACGCACCCTTTGCGGGCTCGCTAGCCGGAATTTCGTTGTTTATGGGAACGCCGGAAATCTCGTCGCTTACGGCCTGTACGTCTTACTGACGCTACTCTTCTACTACTTGTTCCAGCCGGTGAACAGGAGCGTCTCGTTGCTCGCGGCGCTATTTAGCTTGTTGGGTTGCGCCATTGGAGTTCTCGACCTTTTTCACTTCGCCGCATTAGAAATCAACCCCTTGTGGGGTTTTGGGTTCTATTGCCTTCTGATCGGTTATCTCATTCTCAGATCGACGTTCCTGCCCAGGCTTCTCGGTTGGTTAATGGCGTTTGCCGGATTGGGTTGGCTAGCCTTCCTGGCGCCCCCGATCGCAAAGTATTTGTCCCCCTACATCGAGGCACTCGGCATCCTCGCGGAAGCGTCGCTGATGCTATGGCTGATCTTCAGGGGCGTGAACGTTCAACGTTTGAACGAGCAGACCGCCTCCGCAAGGGCAACCACGCGCAAATGAAGCCACCGTAGCTAGAGCCCCCGCCACTCCCGCTCCCAGAGTTCTGAGATCAGCAGTCCACCCCTTTCTGTCTGGTGGTGGGCGCGTCTGAAGCCATTGGCGCGGAGTGCCTCACGGTATTCCGGCAACTGACTCGTCTCAAGGCCAGTCGTCAGGCGAAAGAAGAGGTAGCAGACCCGGATCAAGGAAGCGGTCCAGTAGCGGGCGAACCCCTTGTAGGGTTGATGAAATTCCGAGATTAACCATCGAGCGCGCGGCGCCGCGGCGGCAGAGATCCGCGAAATCAGGCACCGACTCTCTTCCGTCGAAAAGCAATCCAGGAAAAAGTGGGTGACGATCAAGTCGTACTGGCCCTCGCCGAGTGCGAACAGACGGGCGTCCGCATGATGGAACGTGACGCGGCGCCGGGCCATACCGGCACGAGCGAGCGCCAGCCGGATCATCTCGCGGCTGGTCTCGACTGCATCCACGACTGAATATTTGCTAAGGCGGAAGAAGGCGGCCAGAAAACGGCCATCACCCTCGCCCAGAATCAACACCCGGCGCGCGTCTGCCGTCGCCGCGAGGTATTCTAACCTTCTGCGCTCCAGCGCGCGTCCGAATGAAGCGTACTCAAGCCAGCGGTACCAGCGTGCGATGCGGTCACAATTCATCCTTCCTATTGCATGATCCCATCTATCCAATTCATGCGCGCGCCTGATTTAGAATCCGGTAGATCTGCGCGCCATACTTCTCCACGGCTTTGATTCCGATTCCTGGTATGGCAAGCAATTCGGCCGCGGTCTTGGGCCGTCTCTCGGCGATGGCGACCAGCACCTTGTCGGACATGATTCGAAATGCGGGCACGCCCTGGCGCTTGGCCAGACCAGCGCGCCAGGCGCGTAAAGGTTGCTCGGCCTGCGGCCGCACCGCTTCCCTCGGTTCCGCCTTCTTTTTCGCGGTCTTGCGCTTTTTCGTCCCCTGCCTGCCGCGGACAGGCGCGCCACGATCCCGGATCGTCAGTTCCACAATCTCAGCGTCACGAGTGCTCGTCACCTTGCGGAACGGAATCGTCTTCCCGTCTTTTTCAAAAACCTCGTCGTGCAGCCGCACGAGTCCCGCGCGAGCCATGGCGCCGACCACTTCCTCAAACTCGTCGCGGTTCAAGCTTCGGCTGCCACAGACCTCGGCGTGCAGCTTGCCCACCGATCGGCCGCTGGTCATCAGCGCCTGAAGGACATCCTCCGCTACGGCCTGTTCCATCGGTGTAGCCGGCCGGAACTGCTGTGCGATGCAACTCTCCGGAGAGCAGAAATCACAGATGCCGCACGGTTTTAAGCCGTCCGCCAGATCGCCGAAATGCCGTACGAGACTCGACATGCGGCAGTGATTGCTCTGAGCATACCGGATCATGTTCTCAATCTGCGTCTGCTTCTGTTCGGATTGCGCAAGATAGGAATCGCGCCACTCCACGCCACCGCGGGATACGTTGTCCGAAGCGTCGACGATCGCGCCCCCATGGCTCCAGAGTTTTTCGAGAGCCGTTTCGAACACATCCCCACCAATGCGGCTCTGCTTCTCCAGAAACTCGCGCGGCTGCGGCTCTTCGCGCAGGCGCGAGTAGATCTGGTCGAGCAGAAGTACATCCGGATAGTCGCGCTCGAAGAAGAAGTCGTGCGTGTAGCGGTCGGCGTAGGAGTGCATCAGGATGGCGCGGCTGGGCTGGCCATCGCGTCCCGCGCGCCCGATCTCCTGGTAATAGGCCTCCACGCTTCCTGGCAGAGCCGTGTGAATGACCGAACGGATGTTGGCCTTATCGATGCCCATTCCAAACGCAATGGTCGCCACAATCACTTCCAGCTTTCCTGCCAGAAACTGGTCCTGCACGTGCCGTCGGCGCTCAGCGTCGAGCCCGGCGTGATAGGCCGCTGTAGAGAAGTCTGAAGAAAGAAATGCGGCCAGGCTGGCTGCCTGTTTGCGGCTAGGCGTATAAATGATGGCTGGGCGGCGGTCCGGGTCAGCCAGTAACTCCCGCGCCAGTTCCGGCCGCTGCGATGTCTCGGTTTCGACCACCTCAATGGCGATGTTGGAGCGGCGGAAGCCATGGATGAAACTGGCGGGATTTGCAAGGCCTAGTTGCTGGCGAATATCCTGTTGGACGACGGCCGTTGCTGTCGCTGTCAAAGCCACTACCGGCGCAGGCCGCAGCTTGGGTAAGTGGCCGCCCAGCAGCCGGTAATCCGGACGAAAATCGTGGCCCCATTGCGAGATGCAATGCGCTTCGTCGATGGCGATGAGCCCCGGCTTGCGCCTGGCGAGCATCTCCGGGAAGCCGGGCACGCGCAGGCGCTCCGGCGCGATAAAGAGGAACTGCAGCTTGCCTGCAAGATAGTCGAGACAGACCTGGCGCGAGGCCGCGCGATCGCGTCCGGAATGGATGCACTCCACTGCAAAGCCGCGTTCGCGGAGCTTGGCGTATTGATCTTCCATCAGCGCGATCAGCGGGCTGATCACCAGCGTGGCGCCGCCGCGCGCGATACCCGGCAGTTGGTAGCAGAGCGACTTACCCGCTCCGGTGGGCATCACGAGCAAGACATCGCGCCCTTCGATGACGGTGCGGCAAACCTCTTCCTGATTGGCGCGGAAAGAGGTGAAGCCGAACGCGCGGTGCAGCAGATCGGGCAGCTTTTCGTCATTCACGGCGAGTACGGTAGGTTCCAACGTAGGGGCCATTGCGGGGGCTACGGACGGTGTAGCGGAGGTATTCCTGGCCGGAATCCGCCCAACCTTGCCCACCACCTCTTTCACGTACTTCTCAATGCCATCGAGGAACGGGCCAAGTTCAGCCTGACCGCGCTCGATGCGCTTCAAATACGCCTCCCATTGACCGGTCATCGCGGGACTCTTCACTTCCGGATGCACCACCTCAATCAACTGGATGCCCTTCTCCGTCGCTTCCAGATTCTTCCCGTTCCGGGCAATGTATTCGCGCTTGAGCAGCACTTCGATGATGGACGCGCGCGTGGCCGGAGTTCCCAGCCCGCTCTCTTTCATGGCATCCGACAGCTCTTTTTCATCAAGCGTTTTCCCGGCTGTCTCCATCGCCGTTAACAACGTGGCTTCGGTGAGCCGCTTGGGGGCGCGGGTCTTCTTCTTGAGGCTTTCGACATCGAGCACATCCTGCGGCTGCCGCGGCGTCAGGCCGGTAGGCAGCGCCTGCTCTTCTTCGCCTTTTCTGCCCGCGGTCTGGAAGTCCAAAACCTTCCAACCGACCTGCTGGATCACCTTCCCGGACGAATGATACGCATCCACCACAACGTCATTCACAATCGCGGTGATCACGGTGGTGATGGACCAGACATGATCCTCATGCCACGCGCTCAGCAAGCGGCGGCAAATGAGGTCATAGATCTTGCGCTCATCGGCGGATAAATCTGGAGTGGCGGAAATGACGGTCGGAATGATGGCGTGGTGATCGCTCACCTTCGCGTCATCCACGAACCTTTTCCCGAGCGGACGCTCGCCCGTGCCCGGCGCCAGATGCTCGCGGTAAGGACCCGCGATGACCGGAACGATGCGCGGCAGAGTGGCCGCCACATCCTGCGAAAGATGCCGGCTGTCGGTGCGCGGATAACTGATCAGCTTGCGCTTTTCATAAAGCTCCTGCGCTACATCGAGAGTCTTCTGCGCGCTGAAGCCGAAGAGGCGATTGGCATGACGCTGGAGTTCGGTAAGGTCGTAAAGCGGCGGCGGGCCGATGCGCTGTGTTTCGGCCTTGACCGATTCGATGGCGGCTTTTCCGGTGCGGGCGCGTTGGACGATATGGCCGGCTTCGAGTCCATCCGGCGCGAGGCGCGCCGATTTCTGAATATCCTCCGTGTCGCGTACCCACGTTCCGCGATAGGATTCGGCGTTCGGCTTTCCCGTGGGCCGGAAGGTCGCCATCACTTCCAGATAGTCCTCGGGAACGAAATTGCGGATGGCCAGCTCGCGCTCGACGACCATGGCGAGAGTGGGCGTTTGCACGCGCCCCACGCTCATGTCGTTGCCGTAAGCGCCGTAGGTGAGCGTGTAGGCGCGGGAGAGATTCATGCCCACCAGCCAGTCCGCGCGGCTGCGCCCTTTGGCGGCGGCGGCGAGCGGCTCATAATCGCGACCCGGCTTCACTGCGTCGAAACCCTTGCGAATGGCTTCCGGAGTGAGCGACGAAATCCACAAACGGCTGATGGGTTTGGAGCAGCCCGTGGCCTCGTAGATGTAGCGGAAGATCAACTCGCCTTCGCGCCCCGCATCGGTGGCGCAAATGACGTTTGAGAGCTTTGGGGAGAGCAGGATTTTCTTGACGACTTCAAACTGATCTTTGGTTCTTTCGTAGATCACCAGGGGCCATTGTTCCGGCAGCATGGGCAGCAATTCGCGGCGCCAGGATTTCCATTCCGGCCGGATTTCGTGCGGCTGCGCAAGCGCGGCCAGGTGCCCAATGGCCCAGGTGACCACGTAGCCGTTGCCATGCATATATCCATCCCCGCGTGTGTTGGCGCCCAGCACTTTGGCGATATCGCGCGCGACGGACGGTTTTTCTGCAAGTACGGCGACTACGGTTGAACTCAAGCTACTAGTGTGACAAAACTAGAGCATGACGTGCTCTCGTCGGGAATTCATCCAATCCACCGCGCTGACGGCTTTGTCGTCCGCTTCGCTGTTTGCCTCCGAGGTGAACCGGAAAGGGATGCCGCAGCGGACTCTGGGGCGCACTGGTGCTCAAGTCTCGATCCTGGCTTTTGGGTGCGGCAGCCGTTTCCTGATGTACAAGGAGGAAGACGAGGCGCTGGCCGCGCTGAACCTGGCGCTGGAGCGCGGCATCACCTACCTTGATACGGCCGCCGATTACCAGGACGGCCTGAGCGAGGAACGCGTGGGCAAAGTGTTGAAGCATCGCGGTAAGAACGGCGCGGACCCTGTGTGGGTGGCGACTAAGATCCCCCAGCGGAATGGCGATGAAGCTATGCGCACCATCGAGGCGAGTCTGAAGCGGCTCCAGATGGACAAGATCGACCTGATCCACATCCACAGCCTCGCCGGCGCGGACGATCTGGCGAAGATCGAAGCCCCCGATGGTGTGCTGAAGCGGCTTTATCAACTGCGCGACCAGAAGGTGACGCGGGCCATCGGCATCACGAGCCACACCGATCCGCATGTGCTGAAGGCGGCGCTGGAGCACAACGATTTCGATTGCACCCAGATGGCACTGAACGCCGCCCGCGCAGGCATGGCCAAGCCGGACGGCGGCTTTGGGATGACGCGGTTGCAGCAGAGTTTCGAGACGGTGGCGCTGCCGGCAGCTCGGCAGAAGAATATGGGCGTGGTGGCGATGAAGATCTTCGCGCAGGATGGTCTTGTGGATAAGGCGCCGGTGGAGAAGCTGATTCGTTATTCCTTGTCGCTGCCGGTGAGCGCGGTCGTGATCGGGATGCCAAAGGTTTCGCATATCGAAGAGAATGTCGCCCTCGCGAAGGATTTTCAGAAGCTGGGGAAAGGGGAGATGCGGGATCTATCGGACCGTCTGGCGGCGGATCATAAGGCTGAGTTGGATCGGTTGTTTGCAGATCATGTGGATGGTTGAGATGCGCTATGTTGAGCTGAGGGGCTTCTATGACCGTGACGCTAAATCTTGCGCCGCAGGTGGAGCAGGCTTATCTCGCCGAAGCGCGGGCCCGTGGGTATGGACGGCAAGCCATGCCGACATTACCGTGGTCCTGCCAGATGAAGCCATGGAGCGGGAATCCATCTATGCCGACCGTGGTGTTTAGTGGCAACGCTTGTAACAGATTGACATCCGCATCGCTCCACAGAACTTACCGCCCCGCAATACTCAAGTACACATCCAAAATCGAAACCGCCGCCGGCGTAACCCCCGGAATTCTTGCCGCCTGTCCCAACGTCGCTGGCTGTACACGCTCCAACTTATCCAGCACCTCACGCGATAGCCCCGGAACCAACTTATAAACAAACCGGCCTGGAATCAGCCGGCCTTCGGACCGCTGCATCTTATCCATATGACGGCGCTGCTGCGAGATATAACCGGCGTACTTGGCTTCCACTTCCACCGACTCCATCACGCCCCGCGCCAGCGGCTCTTGAATGATCTTGCCGACCCAATCTGAAAGATCGGCCAGCCGTATCTCCGGACGCCGCAGCATCGCTCCGTACTTACTCGCTTCGAGCGCACCAAGTAACTTAGCCTTCTGCACAGACTTTGTCTGGAACATCTCCCATCGCGCATCCGACACCAGACCTAACTCGCGACCTATCGGCGTGAGCCGCTCATCGGCGTTGTCGATCCTAAGATGCAGCCGGAATTCCGCGCGGGAAGTAAACATGCGATACGGCTCATCGGCGCCCTTGGTGACTAAGTCGTCAATCATGATGCCGATGTAAGCCTCCATGCGGGAAACCACGCAGCGTGAGCGGCCCATCACGCTTGCCGCCGCATTCAAACCGGCCATCAATCCCTGCGCGCCGGCTTCTTCATAACCCGAAGTCCCGTTGATTTGCCCCGCCAGAAACAAGCCGGGGATGCTCTTGACTTCCAAACTATGATCCAGTTCGCGCGCATCGACCGCATCGTACTCAATCGCATAACCCGGCCGGATCATCTCCGCATTTTCCAGGCCCGGAATCGACGCCACCATGGCCGCCTGCACATCGATCGGCATGCTGGTCGACATGCCATTCACGTAAACCTCGTGCGTATCGAGACCTTCCGGCTCCAGAAAGATCTGATGCGAAGGCTTATCCGGAAATTTCACGAACTTATCTTCAATCGAGGGACAATAGCGCGGGCCAATGCCTTCAATCTGCCCGGAATAAAGCGGCGAGCGCGAGATGCTGTCGCGAATCACCTTGGCCGTTGCCTCCGTCGTGTGGGCCAGGTGGCATTGGATCTGCTTCCGCTCGATCTTCTCCGTCATGAAGGAGAACGGCGTGGGAACGGCGTCGCCATCCTGCGGCTCAAACTTCGACCAGTCGATGGTGCGGCCATCTAGCCGCGGCGGAGTTCCGGTCTTCAGCCGCGTCCACTGCAAGCCCAGATTCCGAAGCTGATTTCCGAGCACATTGGCAGGCGCTTCACCATTGCGTCCGCACGCGTAACGCTCCTCGCCCACATGCGCGAGGCCATTGAGGAAAGTGCCGGTGGTCACAATTACCGCGCCGGAACGAACCTCACGCCCATCTCGTAAACGGACGCCCTGAACGCGGCCGCCTTCGATCAGAATCTCGGCCACTTCAGCCTGCTTGATCCGCAGATTCGGCTCTTGTTCCAGAACCGCCTTCATGTGCTGCCGGTACAGCTTTTTGTCGCACTGCGCACGCGGACTCCAAACCGCGGGCCCGCGGCTGGTATTCAACAGCCGGAACTGGATTCCTACCGCATCTGTGACCTCGCCCATCACACCGCCCAGCGCGTCCATCTCGCGCACCAGATGGCCCTTGGCGATGCCGCCGATCGCCGGATTGCAAGACATCTGCGCGATCAGGTCGCTGTTCATGGTGATCATGGTGGTGCGCAGGCCCACGCGCGCACAAGCCCGCGCGGCTTCGCAGCCCGCGTGACCCGCACCGATCACCACCACATCGAAGCGCTCCAACATCACCTACCAGTCTAAGCTTGTTACGGCGAAAGACTGTGAAAGCACCTGGCTTACCAGGGAAACTCCAGCCGACGGGTCGCTTGGCGAATCAGAGGTTCACTTGATCTGGTTTGTTCCGAGTCACTTGCGGCTTCGGCCGGAACCCGTTCTGGGGTGACTTCCTCGACTGCTCGTCGTCCGTTTGCTGCAAAGTGCGTCTTTTCCCTGTGTTGATCAAGCTGCTATGCGGCAGCCTTTTGCGGGAGCAAGCTGAGCTCATCTTTGAGCAAGAGGCCGTAGCGGGCCGCCTGGCGGATGATTTCCTCCGTCTCCGGGGGCAGCGGAGTGCCCAGCCGGCGGGTCGTTTGGTGAATCAAGGGTTCGGGTGATGTGGTTTGTTCTGAGTCACTTGCGGCTTGGGCTGGAGCCGGTTTTGGGGTGACTTCTTCCACCGACTTCTCGCGGACTTCCTCACCTACCTCAACCAGGCGATCGGAGTGAGTACTTAGCCGCCGATTCACGCGGGAAAGAAACAATGCAAT
>Ga0182012_10000211_pt1 | contig 65370 bp, 45 predicted proteins | sample 612S2SmetaG_FD_120486 | JGI IMG/M metagenome (GOLD analysis project Ga0182012, IMG submission 120486) | Permafrost microbial communities from Stordalen Mire, Sweden - 612S2S metaG | ecosystem: Environmental > Terrestrial > Soil > Wetlands > Permafrost | place: Sweden: Stordalen | collected... | reverse complement strand
GGCGCACGATGTCGGCCTTCTCACCGAAATCGAGAGCACTTTGTTCCCGGAAAGGACCGCTGCCTAACGAAAATCCGCCTCCAAGGAAAACTCCCCGCCCAACCTCACACGAGAACTGCGCCTGCGCGCAATGAGCGTGACGATCGATCCTTCCGCGATCCATTGGCCGGGATAGGTGAGTCAGTTCGCGACTCAGAACGGACGGTCGGTGTGGAAGTACTTCTTGTAAGCGGAAATCCAGTCTGTGGCGATATCGTGCTGGGCCGTAGCCAGGTCGAGTTCGCCGGAGCAAACCATCTGATGCAGTCGATCCTCGAGCGCATCCTTTACATGAGCGTTCCATACTGTTGCCCGGTAAGGCTGCGGCCACAAGTTCCGAATATCTTCAGCGCCGCCCAGTTCCGGAGTCACCAGGTAATCCACCTCAAACGCGTCCGCTTTGCCCGGTGGCATTCCGTATTCCTCAAAGACCTGATGTCTCAGGGATGCGGAGACCGCGGCGCGCGTCCCCGGCCCGGCCGTACACAATTCGTCGCGCGTGGCGATGCGGATCGCCCCCGGAGTCAGCGAGAATTGCGGTGTGGCGAGAGGCACGAAGCTGCCGTTCGTGCCATGCCGCGCGAGCAGCGCGCCGAACGCGATCACCAGAACCGCCAGCGCGCCCATGGCTGAGCGGATCGCCGGCCGCGGCCACTCTCGCGGAGCATCAGCCGTTTCTAAGCGCGCCCTCAAAAGGGCCCTCGGTCCCTCCACCGACGGAAGAGACTCATCGGAGTTTTCAAACGCGTGAGTGAAATCCGCAATCGTGGTCTCTATCTCCGCAAGGCGCGTCCGGCAGTGCCAGCAGGAAGCGAGATGCGCGCGCACGCGGGCGCTCCGGCGGGGAGCCAGTTCGCCGTCGGCGGCGAGCAGCAACTCTTGATTCGAGGGATGCGGATCTTCGTGCATCTTAGAGCCTTCCATCCACGCGCTGCAGCTTCTCCAGGGAGCGCGCCAGCGACTGCGCCACGGAACCAAGGGAAACACCGAGGGCGTCGGCAATCTCCCGGTAACGCAAACCCTCCGCGCGCAAATGCAGGCAGCAGCGATCCTGCTCGGGCAGCGCATGGAAAACGGCCAGTAGTTTTTGCTGTCTCTGCCGCGCGTGCAACTGCTGCTCGGGATTCGGGCCGGGGTCGATTTGGCGCTGAAAGATGCTGTCGTCTTCCGGATTGGTGGTACGCCATGCCGTGCTCCGGCGCTTCAACCCCAGGTTGTGCGCGACGCGGAAGATCCAGCCGCGAAGATTATGGCTCGCGCGTCCGAGTTGAAGGTGCTCGAAAAGGGCCAGAAATACTTCCTGCGTCACTTCCTCGGCATCGTGATCGCGCACGCCCATTGAATACAAATAGCGAAGCAGGCCCGCTCGGGATTGCTCAAACAGGAACAGCACCTCGTTCTGCAGCCCACGGTCCTTCAGCGGTTCCGACGTCGTGGAGCGACCCAGCAGCGGAAGGCGTAAGGCTGGATCTGACGGAGGAGGAAACATTTCCCCTCAGTTTACGAAAAAAAAGGTGAACAAAGGCGATGCACGCGGAATATTCAAGTGATGGCATTTACCCGCGCTCTCCTCTTCCTTGTGATTGCCGTTCTCGCGTTCGGCCAGAGTGATAAAGGAGAGCTAAGGTTGCTGATCGCAGACCCCAGTGGGTCGCCTGTTCCAGCATCGGTTGAGCTGACGAGCGACGTGAACCAATACCGCCAGACTTTCGACGCCGACGCAACGGGTCAGGTGATTGCGAAACGGCTGCCCTTCGGGCTCTACACCGTCACGGTGAGCCGCACTGGATTCGCCACGGCCAGGCAGGTGATTGACATCCGCTCCGCTCTACCCAGACAAATTAAAGTCGGGCTCGCACTGGGTGCCGTCCAAACGTCGGTGAATGTGAGCGCGGACGAAACGTTGATCGATCCTTACTCGACCAGCAGCGCCAACCGCATCGGCAGCGATACCATCGCCGATCGCTTAGGCTCTCAACCGGGCAGGGGACTGGCGGACCTGGTGAATCAGGAGCCTGGATGGGTCTTCGAAGCCAACGGAATTCTGCATCCCAGAGCCGAGGAGTACCAGGTGCAGTACGTAATCGACGGCATGCCGCTAACGGAAAACCGCTCCGCCGCCTACACTCCCGATTTCGACGCGGACGACGTTCAGGAGATGACCGAGATGGTGGCCGGCTTCCCGGCCGAGTACGGCCGCAAAATGGGCGGAGTGATCGAGGTGCAGACCACGCGCGACAAGCGGCCCGGGTTCCACGGCAAGGCCGTATTCGGCGGTGGTTCCTTCGACTCCACGAACGGCTATTTCGAGGGCCAGTATGGCTTTGGCTCCAGTACGCTGAGTATGAGCCTTTCCGGCGCTTCCACCGACTACTTTCTCGATCCGCCCGCCACTGAGAACTACACCAACCACGGAACCACGGCCGATTTCATGGCTCATTACGAGTTCGATCTTGACAAGAACAACCGCATCGGCATCATCGTTAGCCGCAATCAGTCGAAGTTTCTGGTGCCCAACGAAGTACCTCAGGAGGAAGCCGGCCAGCGTCAGGATCGGCAGAATTTTGAGAGCTCTGCGCAGTTTTCTCTACAGCATATTTTCTCCGCGAACGTGCTGGGCGACTTCCGGGCCATGACCCGCGACCTCACCGCGGGGTTCTGGTCAAACGATCTTTCGACACCCATGATCGCCGGGCAGGATCGCGGCTATCACGAAGAGTATGCCAAGGGGACGGTTTCGGTCCACGCCGGCATTCATGAGTTCAAGTTCGGCGCAGAGGTCGATTTTGCCCAGTTGGAAGAAAATCTCAACTACCTGATTACGGACCCCTCTCAGTTTGACCCAGGCACTCCGCTGGTCTTCAATTTTTATGGGCACGCGCCGGATCGCGAGCAGGCCGCCTTCGCGCAGGATGAAATGCATTGGAAGAACTTCGCCCTCAGCGCGGGCATGCGGTTCGATCATTACGACCTGCTGGTCAATCAGACCGGATGGAGCCCGCGCGTCGGTCTCGCCTATTTCTGGCCGAAGGCGAAGATCAACTTCCATGCATCTTACGACCGCGTTTTCCAGACTCCGCCATTTGAGAATCTTCTGGTCTCCAGTTCTCCGGCCGTGACTAGTCTGGATTTCCTGGTGCTGCGTCTTCCGGTGCAACCCGCGCGGGCAAACTATTACGAAGCTGGCTTTGGCAAGGCGCTGTTCGGTCACATTCGCGTGACGGGGAACTTCTTTTGGCGCAGATACCATAACTATCCCGATGACGACCTGCTTCTGAATACGGGCGTTAGCTTCCCGATTACATTTGCATTGGCGAATATCTACGGCGAGGAAGCCAAATTGGAAATACCGAGATGGGGCAAGCTCTCCGGGTATATCTCCTGGACCAATGAGCGCGGCAACGGATACTTTCCGGCGACCGGCGGGCTGTTCCTGGGCGACGATGCCGCGCAGGCGATTTCGCAGACCAGCGGCGTGTTTCCGGTTTCGCAGGAAGAACGCAACGCCGTGCGCGCGCGCTTTCGATATGAGGTGTCGCCGCGGGTTTGGCTCGCGTTTGGAGGCACTTACGATAGTGGTTTGCCCATCGACTTCGGCGGCACCGAAGCGGACGCTGTAGAGCAGGGGTACACGCAGAACATTCTGAATCGGGTGAATTTTTCGGACCTGCGCCCGCGTCCCCTGTGGTCGCTCGACGCGTCCGCCGGAGTGATCCTGAAAAAGAGCGAAAAGTACCAGGCCCGCTTTCAGCTCGACGGAACGAACCTGACTAATTCCTTGAACGTGATCGACTTTGCCGGTTTGTTTTCAGGAACCGCCATCGGCATGCCGCGCTCGGTGGACGCGCGCCTGCAGTTCAACTTCTGATTTCATTGACTTAAAGCTTTCCGGCTTCTATGATCTTTAAGATACATATGCGAACCATCATGCGCCGAACGCTGTGCGCCGCGGCATTGCTCGCTCTCCTCTTCACATTCGGTCTCGCGGCTTACGCGGATTGCGACACTACGGCCCCAAACGTCACCGGCGGACAATACAATACTTATCGTACGAGCGCCAATTCTCAGGAGACCACGCTGACCCCCAGCACCGTCTCGAGCGGCTTCGGCTATCTGTTTCAACTCGCCCCGCAAGCCGGGCTGCTTTACGCGCAACCGCTGATTCTTCATAATTTCACGATCTCGGGTACCTGCCACGCGACGGTGGTGTTTCTGGCGACCATGAAAAACAAGATCGTCGCTTATGATGGCGACACTCCGTCTTCAACCCCGCTCTGGCAGAGCCAGACGTTTGGAACTGCGCCCACAACGGGTTCGGTGTCTTATCCGGCGCTCTACTGCCGGTCGAACGTCGGATTCACAAGCGTGGGGATTTTGAGCACTCCGGTGATCGACGCGAAAAATGACCTCATGTATTTCGTGACGCTCAACGATGTTGCCAAAGCCACGGCATGTACCGCCGGCGGCAGCACGAAATGGGAGTACACGCTCCACGCCATGTCGCTCAAGAACGATTCCACTTTCGGGCTCGATTACATCCCGCCGCATGACATTGATCAGGATATTGAGCAGTATGGCTTTGTCGCTACGCAGCAGCTCCAGAGACCGGCGCTGTTCGATGCGAACGGCAGTATCTTCATCGGCTTCGGCTTTGGAACATCCACCGATGGCGGCGGCGAAATCGAGTCAAACTATCAAGGCTGGATGGCTCAATATAACTCGTGCGCAACGGGTAGCGCGAGTTGCCCCACCACCACCTGCGTAACGAACACCAACTGCAGCTTCTTCTATGCCAGTGCGTCGAATCCGGGTCCGCTATCCACGCATGGCGCCGGGGTTTGGTCGTCCGGCATTGGTCCCGCCACGGATGGGACCTACTATGCGTTCTCCACCGGAAACGGATGCCGGCCCTACCAGGAAACCACTCCCAAGAATTGTGCTCCAATCACGGATAACCTTCTCGGAGACTCCGTGATTTACCGCCCTACGAGCACCATCAACACGAACCTGGGCACGACCTTCACTCCGGAAAACACTTCCGAGTCGTCGGGCTTTATGAACTACTACGTGGATGACTACAACGATCTCGACGTGAGTTCCGGCGGCGTGATGATGATCCCGCCCGCGGTCCCCAAAGCAACCGCCAGTTACCTGGTCGCGTCGGGAAAAGCCGGGCAGACCTATCTTCTCCAGACCTCCAATTTGGGTGGGTACACCAGCACTCCCTACCAGAGCTTTTTTGGCGCCGTGAGTACTGCTCCGTGCGCGGTGCCTTTCCCCGTTTATCCGCAGACCCCGCTCTACGGCGGCATTGTTCCCACCGGCGGTGGTTGCGCCGAAATTCACAACCCGGCCTATTGGACTCTATCCTCGGATACGGGCTTCTATTTCGTTTGGGGATTCGGCGATGTTCTCCGCGGCTACTTTTTCAATGGCGCCAAGTTTGAAACAGCCGCGAACTCCTCCACGCCCCCTCTCGCCGGGACCACGGCGGCGCAGGGCGGCGGCGCGCTGGCTGTATCCTCCAACGGTATGAACGAATCCACCGCGATTTTGTGGGGCGTCACATCGGACGGTTTCGCCTCGTCGGGAGCTTTCCTTCAGGGCGCTTTGACCGCCCATCAACTCTATAGCGGTAGCGGAGCCTACGAGATCGCCGGTATCTATAACAGCAAGACCCAGACCGGGGAAACCTTTCACGCGCAAAGATATGTTGTGCCTCTGGTCAACAACGGCAAGGTATATGTCTCAGCCGTTGTGAACGGGAGCGGCAGCATCTTCGTCTATGGCCCGTGCTCGCAAGGCCCAAATGGAGTTTGCGGAACGCAGCCCTAGAACTCGTTGATCGATATTCGCTTTGTATTCTTTTGTCGATGTCTCTGGGCTCGATTACTGACGCGCATTGACTTACATTTGCTTGGCTACTATCATTTTGAAGTACCCTATGCAAATTTTCATGCGTCGAGCGCTGTGCGCCACATCGCTCCTCGCGCTCATTTTCACCTGCAACCGCGTCGAGGCTGCGACTTGCGGAACTACGGCGCCCAATATCACCGGCGGACAATATAATACCTATCGAACGAGCGCGAATCTATCAGAGACGGCGCTCACACCCAGCACCGTTTCCAGCGGTTTCGGCTATCTGTTTGAGATGGCGCCAAAGGCCGGCTTAGTCTTCGCTCAGCCTTTGATCCTACATAACTTTACGATCTCGGGAACCTGCCACGCCACGGTGGTATTTCTTGCCACGATGAAGAATCAAATCGTCGCGTTCGATGGCGACGCTCCCTCCGAAACGCCAATCTGGCAGAGCCAGACTTTTGGAACTGCGGCCAGTTCCGGTTCGGTCGCCTATCCGGCGCTCTACTGCCGGTCGAACGTCGGTTTCAACTCCGTTGGAATTCTGAGCACCCCCGTCGTTGACACTACGAATGACCTGATGTATTTCGTGACCCTGAACGACACCGATAAGGCCTCAGCGTGTACCTCCGCGGGCAGCGACGGCTGGGTGTATACGCTCCACGCCATGTCGCTGAAGACCGACGCCACGTTCGGCTTGGATTACATCCCCTCTCACGACATCAACGCGGACCTGTCGCCCTACGGTTTCGTTGCGACGCAACAGATCCAGAGGCCCGCGCTGTTCGATGCGAAAGGCGGCATCTTCGTCGCTTTCGGGTTTGGAACGTCCACCAACAACGGTGGTGAAATCCAATCAAATTATCAGGGCTGGATGGCTCAGTACAACACCTGCGCAACCAATAGTACGAGCTGCCCCAAAACGACCTGTTTCACCAATACAAACTGCAATTTCTTCTATGCAAGCGCCCCCAATCCGGGCCCTCTCTCTTCGCATGGAGCCGGCGTCTGGATGTCCGGCATCGGGCCCGCGACCGATGGAACCTATTTCGCGTTCTCCACCGGAAACGGATGTTATCCGCAAGCCAAGACAACGCCCAAGAACTGCTCCGCGATTCTAGACAACTTACTGGGAGATTCGGTTATCTACCGCCCTGTGAGCACCACCAACAGCAACTCCGGCACGACATTCACGCCGGAGAATATGGACGAGTCGGCGGGCTATATGAACTACTACGTGGATGACTACAACGACCTCGACATTGGATCCGGCGGTGTTGTGATGATTCCTCCGGCTGTTCCCAAGGCGACCAGCAGCTACCTCGTCGCTTCCGGAAAGGCCGGGCAGACCTACCTGCTCCAAACCTCTAATTTAGGGGGGTATACCAGTACTCCGTACCAAGCCTTCTTTTCCTCTGTGAGCGCCGCGCCGTGCGTGGCGCCCCTGCCAGTTACCCCGGCAACACCGGTTTATGGCGGCTGCTCGGAAATCCACAATCCTGCCTACTGGACGGTCTCCTCGGATACGGGCTTCTACTTCGTCTGGGCTTTTGGCGATGTTCTCCGCGGCTATTTTTTCAACGGCGCCACGTTTGATACAACCGCGGGTTCCGCTACGCCTCCCATCGCCGGGACGACCGCCGCGGCGGGTGGTGGCGCGTTAGCGGTTTCGTCCAACGGATCGAATGCTTCCACCGCTGTTTTGTGGGGTGTCTCCAGCGCTGGTTTTTCCCAGTCCGGCTCGTTCCTCGATGGCGCGCTCACGGCTCATCAGCTCTACAGCGATAGTGGTGCCTATGAAATTTCCGGCATTTATAACAGCAAGACTCAGACCGGACAAACCTTCACGGCGCAAAGATATGTGGTGCCCCTGGTGAACAACGGCAAGGTATACGTATCGGCTGTAACGAATGGAAATGGCAGCATCTTCGTTTATGGCCCCTGTTCGCAAGGGCCGGGCGGAGTTTGCGGCACGCAGCCGTGACCTCAGAAAAGCAGCTTCAGGCCGAACTGGATCTGCCGTGAAGTGGTATCCGTCGTCGTAATCAACCCCGCCGACGGACTGATCGCCCCGCCCGAAAACACGGTCGCGTTCGGCGTCGCAAAATTCGCTCGATTCAGCAGATTGAAAAACTCCGCGCGAAACTGCAAACTCACCCGCTCCCGAATAACCGTGTTCTTAAACAAGGAAGCGTCGACGTTGGCGAGGCCGGGGCCGTTATAAACGCCGCGCCCCAGATTTCCATACGTTCCGGGGGTGGGCAGAATAAACGCGTCCGGATTGAACCACTGATTCGGATTGCCCTCCACGACTGGCCCCGAAAACGCGGGGTTCACGGATGGCCGATCGGGATTCCTCGTATCGCCATCCCCCGACCGGTTCGATCCCACCTGCGGGGTAAAAGGAAAACCGCTCAGCAGCGTCACAATCGTATTGACTTGCCACCCGCTCACCAGCCGGTTTCCTTTGAACGGCAGATCGTACGTGCCCGATAGGTTTGCCTGATTCGTGGCGTTATATGCCGATGGACCCCAGTCGCGATGCAGATCGTTGCGGTCCAGAATCATCTGCGCCTGATTGTTGGCCTGCGCCCCGGTGAGCGCGGAGTTCATGTCTAGATCCTTCGACCAGGTGTAGTTTGCCCGGAACTGCAGGCCTTTCCGGAGACGGCGGCTCACGTCGATCTGGAGCGCGTTATAGCTGCTGTTGCCTTCGGTATACCAGAAGAATCCCGCGCCCAAGTCGGGATTCGGACGTGTTGCGCCGGGCCCGGGGATATAGAGCGTCCCCTGCGGCACGGTATGCGGTGCGCTGCCGAAGCTGGCAAGGCTGATGTCCCCGCCCGCGGAACAGCCGCCGGGGCTGGAACAGACTTGCGCGGGAATCGTATTGGGATCGACGCTTAACAGGCCATGGTACCCGAACGAGCCCACATACGAGGTGCGCAGAACCGTGTCGCGGCTGAGTTGCTGCTCCACCGTAAAATTCCATTCCTGCACCGTCGGAGTTTTGGCGTTGGGTTGGACGCCTTGCGGGGCAAAAATGGTGGAGGCTGAGGGGGGAACGCCGGCCGTAATCGGAACCAGCGAGGGTAAAGACCCCGTCTCGGAAACGGATCCGTTGTAGGGAGGGATCGAATTGAGCAGAAAGCTTAAGTCGTCAATCAGCGAATAGTACATGCCGTAGCCAGCGCGAATGGCCGTCTTCCCATTACCGAAAACATCCCACGCCAAGCCCGTCCGCGGACCCAGCAAGTGGGTCGCGTTGTTCTGGGTGAAGGCAGAACTGCCCACCACGGGCGCGGTTTCAAGAATGCCGTTCGAGCCCGTCACATAGTTGGCTGCTCTCCCCGATTCTTCGTTCCACCCGGTGGTGAATTCGTAACGCAGCCCCACCCGGACAGTGAGGTTCGGGAGCACTTTGATTGCGTCTTCGAAATATCCGGCGCCAAGCAAACTTCTCCAGCCCAATTCATTCGGATCCGGCACAACCTGGAACGAGGTCACCGTGCCCTGCAGGAAAGTTGCCAGACTCGCGAAGCTGGCCTGCCCCAGTTGCCGCGAGGCGTCATTGTCGTTGTCCTGCACTCTCTGGAGCCACACGCCCGCGCTGATCTGGTTACGTCCCTTCGTGATCTGTACCCCGTCCGTGTAAGTGAACAGATTCCGCCGATTCCCTACGTTCGACGCGTTGTTCGGCCCAGCCGAAGTGATGCTTCCGCCGGATGTGGTGGTGACCCCGCCGCCGATTACGATGCCGCCCGGTCCCAGTCCAGTGACAAAGTCTGTGCTCGCGGGGAACGCAGCCAGCAGGGTCGAATCAAAGTTGAAAGCCGCGCGTGAAAAACCAGCCCGAAAGGTATTCAGAATCTCCGGAGAGAAAATGTGCGTCTCTTCGACGCTGGCAACCTGGTTGCGCAATGTTTCATAAGAGGCAAACAGCGGGTCCACCTGAGGGATGAGGCTATTGCCATCGTCAATCGTGTAGCTCCCCGACAACGTGTCGCGCTCGCTGAAAATGTAGTCGGTTCGGAGCGTGCCGAAATCCTCGCGAACAGTTTGCCTGGGATTTGTATAGGAGAGCGCCGTGCCGCTGGGTAGCCCGCCGACAGTGAGCTCCGGACCATTGGGCACAGGCCAGAGCTGCATGTAATTCAGCATGGCGGGGTTGAGTTTGCTATACGGCTTGTACACCCCGGCAGCGTTGGGCAGCATGCCCTGCCGGGCTTCCGCGTCGGGAACCACACTCACATTGCTCTCGGCGAGCGACTGCCGGTAGCCTTCATAATTTCCAAACACGAACCACTTGTCTTTGCGAATCGGCCCGCCCAAAGCGCCGCCAAACTGGTTTCTACGGAACGGGGGAACCGAAGTCTGGTCGAAGAAATTCCGCGCGTCCAAATCGCTGTTGCGGAGAAACTCGTACACTGCTCCGTGCAACTGGTTCGTTCCCGATTGCGTGACGACGCTGATTTGCGCGCCGGCCCGCTTCCCGTACTCCGCGCCATAGGTGTCGGTGAGAACATTGAACTCCCGGATGGCGTCGATTCCCAGCAGCGCTCCGCTCGCCCCGCCGGGGCTGATGGCGAGCTGGCTGGTCCCGGTGTATTCGATGCCATTCAGCAGAAACACGTTCTCATAGGTCCGTCGGCCGTCCACGTCAAACGTATTGCCATCGCTGGTGCTGGTATACCGGCTCTTCAACGCGCTGTAGTTGATCGCGCCGGGGTTCAGAGGAATCAAATTATCGAAGCTGCGGCCGTTCAAGGGCAGATCCTTGATCTGCTCTTCCCCCACCAGGCCGGACACGGAAGACGTAGTGGTGTTCACCAGCGGCGTTTCATCGGCCGTGGTCACCTGCTGCACGAGTTCTCCGAGTTCCAGGTGGAAGTTGACTAAGGCTTCCTGTCCCACAACCAGGTCCACGCCCGTCCTCACCGCGGTCTTGAAGCCGGATTTCTCGGCCTTCAATTCTTGTGGGCCAAGCGGCAGGGAAACCAGGGTATAACTGCCTGATTGATCCGTTTTGACGGTTCGCGACGCGCCCGTCTCCAGGTTTCTGACCGTTACTGTGGCATCCGGCACCGCCGCGCCGGAAGCATCCTCCACGGTGCCCGAGATTGCGGCCGTGATTTGAGCCCGCAGCGGAAGCGAGCCGCCCAGCACGGCCATAACGGCGAGCACGTAACTCAGTCCTGGAAGCCACCATGGTATTCGGATCATCTTATCTCTCAATCTTACGTTCGCTGGCCCTGCGGGCGCTAGCGGGGATTCCGTTCGCCGCCCGATCCTCGGCCCGCCTTATCTGAAGTCCCGCACCGCCAGTATCTCAATCCCATCCTCGCCGTCTTCTGTTCCGCGCGCCTTGTCAAATCCGAATCGGGGCGTCAAACTATAACCATGGGCCTCTGGATCGCGCTTTTTCTGCTCTTCCAATCGCCCGATTTAATCGATCAGGGCCGCGCGGCGCTCGACGCTCATCATAACGAGGAGGCCGCCGCCCTCTTCGAACGCGCCGTTGCAGCGGACCCGAAAGACTATGCGGCCCATTTCCACCTCGCGCTGGCCGAGAGCCTGCTCAATCACGATCCTGAAGCCATGGCCGAGTATCAGCAAACCCTTCAACTGCAGCCGCACTTGTATGAGGCGGAACTGAATCTTGGCATTCTACTGCTGCGTAACAAGCGCGCCGCAGATGCTTTGGCGCCGCTTGAAAGCGCCGCGGATCAAAAGCCTGGCGAGTTCCGGCCGAAGTATTATCTGGCTGAGGCCCTGCTCGCCGGCGGGAAGCCGGCCGACGCCGAATCTGATTTTGAAAGCGCTTTGAAAATAAACCCAAAATCGGCCGCCGCAGAAGTGGGACTGGCGGAGGCGTTGCTGCGCCAGAATCAGTTGGAGGCGGCCGCGCCGCATTTTTCCTCGGTAGCGGAACGCGACCCCGCTTACCGCGACCGGCTGCTGGAACTGGCTGAAGCCTACGAGAAAGCCGGCAAAAAGACCGAAGCCATCGAAATCTACAAGACCTTCCCGGATAATGCCGGCGCTCAAGCGCGACTGGGAGACTTGTTGGTTGAAAGTAAACAGTTCGCCGATGCCATCCCGCGTCTCGAGAAAGCCGTCGCGGATTCCCCCACAGTCGCCAACCGCCTCGCGCTGGCCCATGCCTACACCATGACGCACCAGACCGACAAGCAGAACCAACAGATCTCGAAGGCGCTGGCTTCCGACCCGGGCAATTACGACCTGCGCATGTTCAGTGGCCGCACCCTGAGGGACGCGCGGCAGTTCGCCCCGGCCGCGAATCAGTTTCTGGCCGCCACGAAACTGAAACCCGATTCGAAGGAAGCCTGGAACGAACTTGCCATGGCGCTCATTATGCACGAAGATTATGGACCGGGGCTGGCCGCGCTCGATCGCGTCAAAGCCCTCGGTGAACTGCCGGGAGATGAGTATATTCGGGCTATCACGCTTGACAAATTGCGCCAACTTCCACAGGCTCTCGCTAGCTATCGGGCGTTTCTGGCCATGAGCGAAGGCAAGTATCCCGATCTGGAGTTTCTCGCCCGCCAGCGAGCGCGAATCATCGAAACGGAGTTACACAAGAGATGAAGGTTCTGCTACTGGTCTTACTTGTCGCCCTTTTCGCGATGGCCGCGGATCTGAAACAGATCGGGAATGAGCCCAACCTGGAGCGGCGCGCGAAAATTGCGCTGGATCACGCGGAAGAGTCCTTCACCAGCGCCCGGCGCGACTATGCGGATGGCAAACGGGCGGGCGCCGGCGAAGAGCTGCGGGACATGGAAGCCGCCGTGGAACTGGCGCGCGACGCCCTGGACGCGACGGGGAAGAATCCGCGCAAACACGCAGGGCCCTTCAAGTTGGGGGAGACGGTAACCCGCGATCTGCTTCGTAAGCTGGAAGGTCTCTCTCACTCGATGGATTACGATGATCGCAAACTGGTGGAAGGTCCCAAAGCCAAAGTGCAGGAGATACATGACCAATGGCTCGAAGAAATCATCTCTGGAAAACATTCGGAAAAATAGCGGTGCTGGTGCTGTTCTGTGTTGGTGGGTTCACCGTGCCGGCCCGCGCGGACCGCGACTTCCTGACGGAGAATGAAACCGACCAGATTCGCGATGCGCAGGATCCAAACGTGCGCGTGGCCCTCTATATCCGATTCGCGCGACAACGCCTGGACCAGGTGCAGTTGCTTCTGGCGAAGGATAAACCGGGGCGTTCCGCGCTGATCCACGATCTGCTCGACGACTACGGCAACATCGTCGATGCGATTGATACGGTTACCGACGACGCGCTCCGCCGCAAGGTGAATATCACGGAAGGCGTCACCACGATCAAGAACGGCGAGAAGGAACTGCTGGCCGCGCTGCAGAAGATTCAAGACGCGCATCCGAAGGACAGCGAACGCTACGAATTCACCTTGAAGCAGGACATCGAAGGGACGTCGGACAGTCTGGAACTGGCGGGCGAAGACCTGGCCAATCGCTCCACCGAAATTGCCGCTAAGGAAGCGAAGGAGAAGAAAGAACGCGAAGCGTTGATGACTCCCGAGGAAGCCAAGGAGAAGAAGGCCGAGGAGGCCAAGGACACGGAGCAGAAGAAGAAGCCGCCGACGTTGCTGAAGCCAGGCGAACAGGCGCCGCCCCAGTAGCACGCTGGACAGGTGCGGGCCTCATGGGGGTTGCCGCGCCAGATAGGAGCGAAAAGCGCCAAAACTGTGATAGCATTCTTCTGTTGAAAACGACTTATTCCAAGGCCCCCAGCACCGACTCTGTTGCGGGCGCCCCTTCCTGGGTTCCCACCACCAGAAGGACGATTCAGCTTGGTTTCGTTATGATTGCGGGCTTTCTGGGAGCGGCCGCGTACGCTCAGGACGTCCCCATCACCTTGCGACTGACCAGCGCGCTGAGCGCGGGCTCTGCTCAGAAAGGCGACCAGTTTACGGCGCAGATCGCAAGCCCCGATTCACTGAAAGGGGACACCGTGCGAGCCACAGTGACGCAGGTAGCCGTTTCGCATGGTCAGGCTCTAGTGGAGTTTTCAGTTGACTCCCTTCACCACAGCAGCGGCGTCGATATCCCGCTCGCGGCGAATGTGCAGGGCGTTTCGAACTCCAAGGGCGAGGCGGGAGTGGATGATCAGGGGCGAGCGGTCCATGCGATGTTCGTGCAGGCGAAAGCGCCGGGCCGCAATAAAATCGGAAAACTGGGAGGGATGCTGGGCGGGCGTCTCGGGAATACCGTGAGTCAGGCGCCGGACACCGCAGGGTCGCCCGCCGCGATCCAGATTGCAGCGCAAGGCTCGGCTATGGAACTCGGGTCCGGTTCGATGATTATGCTCATCGTGCATTCCACGAACGACACCAGTCTGGGTAGTGTTATGGCGAGTGCGCCCGCCGCTGCGCCCACTTCCGCCGCCGCTCAGGAAACGGCAAAGCCGGCATCCTCTGCCTCGCCAAGCGCAGCCGCCGGCGGCCAACCCGAACTCAAGGCCACGAAAATCGAGTTCGTCCCCGGAGAGCGAACCATCTTCTATGAGGATTTCAGCGACATGACGGAAGGCGAACCTCCGCCGCACTGGAAAGTGCGCGAAGGTACGGTCGAACTGCGCACCGGCGGCGGCATCAGGGAATTGTACGCGGAATCCGGCGTGCATCTGTTTTCCCCGTCCTTCGCGATCCCGAAGAATTTCACCCTGGAAGTGGAATGGACGGGCACCGGGGAGATGCTCTGGAAGTTGAGAGATAAGGGCAACAGCAACATCATCGAAATAAATGTGTCGGCGAATGGCGCGAAGGGCAGTGCGGCCGTGGCGGTTCTTGGGCAAGGACTTGGCAGTGCCGAGGCCCAGGTGGATCCCGGCAAGCCCTTTCACTTTGCCCTATGGGCGCAGCAGGGCCGTGTGCGCGCTTACATCAACGGCCAGCGTCTGGTGGACGCCAATCAGGTGGAATTCGACCCCATGGATAATATTTACCTCGACTTCGCCCGCTCCCACCCAAATGGGCTCCGCGTGGTTCGCGTCGCCGAATCCGCGCCAGACTTCTCCACCGTGATCAATGCCACCGGCAAGTACATTACCCATGGAATCAATTTCGATACCGATAGCGACCGCCTGAAGCCGGACTCGGCGCCGGTTCTCAAAATGGTGGCCGCGGGTCTATCCAAGAACCCCAACCTGAAGCTGGAAATCGATGGCTATACGGACTCGGTGGGAGACAGCGGCCATAATTTAGACCTCTCGCAGAGGCGCGCAAAAGCGGTGCAGTCTGTTCTCGTTTCGCAATTCGGCGTGGACGCGGCACGGTTGTCGGCCAATGGATTCGGGACAGCCCAGCCGATCGGGTCAAACGATACTCCAGACGGCAGAGCCGCGAACCGGCGAGTTGAATTTATAAAGAAATAGACCGCGTTAGCGGCTGCGGTGATCGCCGCGACGCGAGTTAGCGTTCCACGATCAACTTCAACGAACGCAGATCGCCATTCGCGATATCAACCGTATCGGAAGCCCGCAGGCCTTTCTTCTGAATCGCGATTGAGTGGTGTCCGGCCGGCAAACTGATGTGGGCGGGAGTGGTATATCCCATGTCCCTCCCATCCACGAACACCTCGGCGCTGCTCGGATCGCTGGTCAAATAGAGGACCCCATTAGCGGAACGCAGCGAAACGAGCGGCAATTCAACATCCTGGTTCGAAATCCGTACTTCCCGGCTCTCGGTCTGGTAGCCATCGAGCTGTAAGGTGACGTTGTGAACTCCGCTGCGCGCGGCCAGGGTGCAGGGGGTCTTGCAACTGAGGTCGCGATTCGAATCCATCATGGCCGTCGCTCCCGCGGGGTCGGTCATTAGCTGGACCACCTGGTTTGTCACTGGCGCAGTCGTCACTGCGCCTGAGGCTGGAGCCTCAGACCGGACTCCCTCGCGCGGAGCCTCTTGCACGGTGTCTTTTGCTATCGGAGCCCCAGGCTTCGGCGTGGGGATCTCCGCATCGGTCGGAGCTGCGGGCATGGGGCTGGGCCGGTCTGAATTGGAAGTCGCCGGTTCTTTGGCGGGAAGCGACGCAGGCTCCGCGGACGGGGAATCGTGACTCGCCAGATCACGCAACCAAGGCAAATCCAGCAGCCCGGTCTGCCAGGCAACCAGCGCAAGAATGATGGCCAGGACCACAAATGCACCAAAGAACGGAAGGAACCATCCAGCGCTCTCTCTCTTGTTCTGCGCCGCGGCCGCGGCCACGCCGCGCTTACGTTCGCTCTCGTTCTGTTTCGTTTCCGTATCCCTGCGGGAGGGTTTGAAGGAAGGCGCCACGAGGCCTGTGGACGCCGTCGGAATACTCTGCTGGGCCTTGCGCGGGAGCACGCGCCATACCTTCGTGGTCCCCAGGCCTGTCTCAAGCCCCGTGACGAAAGCCGTACATGTGGCGAACCGCCGCTCCGGTTTCTTGGCCAGAGCCCGCCGGATCGCTTTATCGACGTTCTCGTTCAGTGTTGCGTTGAGGTTTTGGATCGGGCTCGGCTGCTCCGCTACGATTTTGTAAACCACGGTTGAGATCTGTTCGCCGAAGAACGGTCTCTCGCCGCAAAGCATCTCGTATGCGATCACACCCAGAGAGAACTGGTCGGAGCGGCCATCTACTTCATGACCCTGCACCTGCTCCGGAGACATATAATTCGGGGTGCCCACCAGAACGCCGGTGAGGGTCTGGCCCTCCACCTGGGTGATCTTGGCGATTCCGAAGTCGGTGATTTTCACCGCTCCCGATCCATCGATCATGATGTTGGCGGGCTTAATGTCTCGATGGATGATGCCCTTGCGATGCGCATAATCGAGCGCGGCCGCGGCTTGCCGCAGAACCTCCCTCAAACGGTCTCCCGGAATGGGTTCGGGACGCGAGAGGATCTCCTCCAGCGTTTGGCCATCGACGAATTCCATGGCGATGTAGGCGAGGCCATCCACCTCATCCATGTCGTAAATGGTCACAATCCCAGGATGTGAAAGCGCGCCGGCGGAGCGGGCCTCACGGAACAGTCTGTCGCGCAGGCGCAGCCGCTGCTCACCGTCATCCACCTCGCGCAGGCGCAGGGTTTTGATCGCTACCGCGCGGCCGATAGTGGGGTCGATCGCATGATACACAACGCCCATGGCGCCACGGCCCAGTTCGCGCGTAATCTGATAACGTCCGATCTTTTTCATCAGATGTTCAATAGTAGCTTGCGGGCCGCCTGCTACTGTTCGCGGAGAATTTCCAGCGGGCGCTGGCTGAGAATGCGCAGACTCGCCAGCCAACCCGCGAGATTCGCAATCGCCGCCGTCAGCAGAACTGCGTAGAGGTTCGGCAGAGAGTCCAGATGCACTTCCGCCTTCAACAGTTGCCGCAGCAAAAGCGAAGAGAACCCCGTAGCCAGCAAGCTGCCGGCCAGACCGGCCACGGCGCCAAGAATAAGGAACTCGATGGAGAAGATCTCGGCGATGCGGCGGCGAGTGGCGCCCAGGGTTTTCAGAATCACCACCTCACGAATGCGGCCGAAGCGTGTTCCGGCCACGCTCGACGCCAGAATGATGGCGCCCGCCAGAATAGTGAACAACGAGATGAACCGGATCACAATGGCAATTTGATCAACCACATCCTGTACGATGGCCAGCACGTCTGCCATGTTCACCACCGTGACGGTGGGGAACTGGGCGTAAACGGCCTTCTGCATCTCCGCCACCAGCTTGGGGTTCATGCGGACGCTTCCGTAATAGATGATGGGCAGCCCCGCAAGAGTGCCCGGGGAGAAAGTGAACTCGATGCGCGCGTTCATCCGGATGGTCTCTGTCCGGTGAATCGCCGCCACGGTGGCGCGGAAGTTTCGCGTGCCGGTGGTCCAGTCGATCTTCATCCCGGGCTTCAGGTGCATCACCTTTGCGGCATCCTCCGAAACGGAAACCTCGTTCGACGGCGCGTGGACGGGGTCCCACCAGCGGCCTTCGACGATTTTGGTGAAGGGGAGCGGCTTGGCGGATTCGTCGCCGGATACGGTGGAAGCGTAGTGGCGTTCCATACCCTTCAGCTTTTCGCGAACAAGAGGAACGCCGTCGATGGCGGCCATCTTGACCGCGACCGCGCCCACAGATTCAGGCGTCGCTTCAACGCCCTTCTGGTGAGCGACCACTTGCAGCACGGCATCGCGATTGGCGGGAGTCATATCCAGCAGGAAGACATTCGGCATGCCGGGCGGGGCATCGCGCATCATATCCGCGATCAACCCACGCTGCACCAGGAACACCGTAAGGGTGAACATCACGCCAATTCCCAGCGCCACCAAAGACGCCTGCGAATGCGAACCGGGCCGGTAGAGATTGGCGATGCCATGCCGGAAACTGGGGCGTAAACGCCACGCCGCATTCCTGCCGAACCAGCGAAGGCCGCGCAGAAGAAGCCATGCGACCGCCGCCATCGCCGCAAGGCTGCCGGCCAGGCCGCCCGCGAAAAACGCGCCGGTTTTCCAGGAATCGCTCAACCACGCCGCGATTCCTCCGATGCCCGCCAAAATCAAAAACGACGCGCACAGAGACGCGCGCGCATCCAGCAAACGCTGGAACCATGTGCGCCGTTCCGGGGTGACGTCGCGGCGCAAAATCAAGCCGGGGCGGATGCGGCGGATAGAGAGCAGAGGAGGCACCGTAAACAGTAGCGCCGCCAGCACGCCGATGGCAAGCCCTTGCACGGCCGATGAAGGGTCAAGGGAGAGATGCGGCCGAATCTGGAAATAGCGCGAGATGAAGAAGGGAAACAGAGCCTGTACGCCGAGGCCCGCCACGATGCCCAGCAGTCCCCCCGCAAGCCCGAGTCCCAGCGTTTGAATGGTGTAGATCCGCATGATCTGGCCCGCGCGCGCGCCCAGACATTTCATGATCGCGATGGAATCCATCTTCTGTTGCAAATGCGAATTGATGACCATGGAGACACCGAGTGCGCCCACAATCAAAGCAATCAAACTGACCAGGCTCAGGAACACTGTTGCGCGTTCCAGGCCCTGCTCGACGGTGGGATGACTCTGGCGGAAGTCCGTTACCAAAGCCTCCGGGAACAGGCGCTTCAGATCCCCATGAAGCTTCTCAACCCCGCTCGGAGCCACCTTGAACAGAAAGCGTTCTGAAGCGCGGCTGCCTGGAACCATCAGTCCGGCGCGGTCGAGCGCCGTGCGAGACATCAAGACGCGCGGGCCCACGTTCAGGCTGCCGGACATGCGGTCGGGTTCGGATTCCACCATGGCGGCGATGGTGAACTCCTGGCCGCCGATGATGAGCCGGTCGCCGATCTTCTCGTCCATACGCACCAGAAGATCGCGCGAAACAGCAACGGAATCAGGAGTCAGAACACTCCCCAGACTCGCCGGCGGATCGAGCTTCACCTGGCCATAGAACGGATACACTTTTGGGTCGACAGCTTTCACGGAACCCAGAATCAACGGTCCGTCCTGCCTGGTCGAAGACAGCATCGTAATGGTTTCCGTGATCCACGTGCGCTCGACGCCCTGCTGGTCCAGTTTTACCAGTGCCGCTTGCTGCGCGGGGCTGGGTAAGGCGAACACCCGCACCATGAGGTCCGCCGCCATCAACGTGCGCGCTTCCTTGAGAAGCATGTTGTGAAACGCGCGGCTGAAACCTTTCACGCCGGTAAGAGAGCCAACGCCCATCGCCACTGCGAATATTACGAATAGAAACTTGCCTGCCGACGCGCGCGATTCACGCCACGCGATGCGCAGAGCTGCCCGGTTACCGAAGGTTGATGGAGTGTTCACGTGTCCCAGTCCGCTCATCGCTGACGATCTTCCCATCGCGCAGGGTCACGCGCCGGTCGGCGAACGAAGCCAGGTTGGCGTCGTGCGTGACCAGCACCAGCGTGGTACTTTCGCGGGCGTTCAAATCCAGCAGCAGATCCAGCACATGTTGCCCGTTCGCGCTGTCGAGGTTGCCCGTCGGCTCATCCGCCATCAGGATGGGCGGAGAAACCATGAACGCGCGAGCCAGCGCCACACGCTGCTGCTCGCCGCCGGAGAGTTGCACCGGATAATGATCCAGCCGGTCTTCGAGACCGACGCGCGCCAGAAGTTCGCGAGCGCGGCGCGGATCCCCGGTGCCCGTCAACTCGGCGGGCAGCAGCACGTTCTCCTGCGCCGTGAGCGTCGGAATGAGCTGATAGGACTGGAACACGAAGCCGATCTTTCGCCCCCGCACCAGCGCCAACTGGTCTTCCGCCATGCCGGTGATGTTGACGCCATCCAGAATCACCGAGCCTGACGTCACCGTATCGAGACCGGCCAGCAGACCCAGCAGCGTGCTCTTCCCGCTTCCGGACGGTCCCATGATCGCGACGAATTCCCCGCGCGGGATACTCAGGTCGATGCCCTTTAGAATTTCAACCCGGTGGACTCCGGTATCGATTGCTTTCGTGAGCTGCTGAACTTCAATGATGGACCGCTCGATGGAATTATCCTCGCCATTTTCTATTATGGCTTTGTGAGCCTGCGAACTTTGTCAAGTTGTGTGTACCTCGGCGTGGCTCTGGCGTGCCACGCGGCCGGCGCGCCGCAATCGTCCGTCACGCCCGCCCTGATCGTAGCTTTCGGCGATAGTCTGTCGGCCGGATACGGAGCGGACCCCGGCAAGAGCTACCCGGATTTTCTCCAAAAACTCATCGATCAATCGAAGAAGAACTTTAGAGTCTATAACGCGGGGGTGAGCGGAGACACTACCACCGATGGCCTCGGACGGCTGCCTGGCATTCTGGCCATGAAGCCAAAGATTGTCATCCTCGAGTTGGGAGGCAACGACGGACTGCGCGGCATTCCCCCGGCGGTAACAAAAGCGAATCTGGAGAAGATGATCCAGCCGCTCGAGAGCGACGGCGCGAAAATCGTGCTGGCCGGGATGACGCTGCCTCGCAACTATGGGGCTACGTACATTCATCAGTTCGAAAAGATTTACACTGACCTTGCAAGTCAATATCACCTTACCCTGATTCCGTTTTTGCTCGAGGGTGTAGGCGGCCATCCGAATCTGATGCAGCGCGACGGCATTCACCCCACCAATGAAGGCAATAAGCTGGTGGGGGCTACTGTTTATAAGTATCTAAAACCCCTTCTGTGACCTGCTGAGCGTGCACGATGAAGCGTTTCGGCGCATTGCCAATAAAGTAGAACGGATAACAGGTGACCAGAGTGAGTGTCTTCTCGCCGCGCCTGTTCGCCAGTACAAAGACGTCGCCTGGACGCACGATCGAGGTTGATGTTACCTGATAGGTATAGTCGTTGTCGCCGGTCGATATCAGGATACGGTCGTTCTTTTGAATTCCCTGCAATTTCCGGAAAAGGGTATCGCGATGCGCCGCCACTCCAACATTCCCGATTTCGCCAGGGAGCGCGGTGTAGGGTATATGGCCGGCGGCAAAGCTCAGGGTGTTTTCGTCCACGCCCTCTTCCACCATTGCCGTGAGTTCCAACCTCGGGATGACGAGCCTGGCTTCAAAAGGTCTGGCGCCATGAGAGACAGATTGTAACGCCCGCTGCCGGTCAAAGGCCCTGCTCTCCGATCGCTGATGCAGAAACGCATACGAGTAAATCCAGCCTGTATAAGTCAAGCAGATCACTGCGACAAGCAGCAATAGCAGCCTTAAGTAAGCCCGGAAGGTCATTTATGGTCCGGCACCATATAACGGGTTCGGGTCCGCACGATCAGTTTCTGACCGGTTGGCGAGGTGGCGGTGACTTTAATGAGATGTACCGACCCCGGCGCGCCCTGCCCGGGATTGTAGGAAATCGTGTACCGGTGCCGAATATCTTCCGCGATTCGGGTGCACACGTTCGTAACCTCAGTCATGTTATGCAGCTGAAAGTCCTCACCACCAGTCATCTGCGCCATTTTCTTTAGCACATCCGAATTGTCTTCTGGATCATCCTCGTCGAAGATATCGATCCCGTAAATGGTAGCGCGTGATTGCTCGATGGCCTGAGTAATCCCTTTGCGTGTGAGGATGCTGGCGTTATCCCGCCCGTCACTGACTACGACGATTGTCTTTTCATCCATCCGGCCCTTGTCCAGAACCTTCAGCGAGTAATCGATCGCGTCATAAAGCTTCGTTCGCCCTTCCGATTTGCCATGCCAAAGCGCTGCGCGCAAGGTGGGCACGTCATCACTGAACAAAGTGTTGGTGGGAAGCCCTTGATTTACCGTGTCGTTGAAATTCACAACGAAAATTTCATCGTGAGGATTACTCGCGCTCACCAAAGCGAGCGCCGCAACATTCACGCCGGGCCGCTTGGCCTTCATGCTTCCGCTGTTATCAATCACGAGGCCCATTGTGACGGGGGCCTCGTTCATGGAGAAATTCTTGATTTGCTGCGGCTTATTGTCTTGAGTCACCCGAAAGTCTTCGGACTTCAGGCCCGAGACATATCCGCCTGCCGGGCTCTTGACGACCACATCGAGCTGAACGAGATTCACGTCCGTCGAAATCGAGAACCCACCGGCATCCGGCGCCAGAGGCTCCTGTGGCCAGAGGCAAAGCAAGGAAAGCAACAGAGACGCAAGCATCATCCCACCTCTCTTACAATACCGAAGAATCGCCGGAGACCTAAGAGCGTTTAGGCCGAGCGTTTCGAACGCACGGTCAGAACCGCGAACGCGATCAATGAGCCAAATCCGACCAATGCGATCAGCGGAAAGTCGCTGGCAGTCTGAGGCAGTTGTTGCGGAGCGGGAGTCTGGTCGGTTGGAGGCGCCGGGGCCGGTTCGGCGGAAGCAACCACTTGCGGCGCAGGCGCCGGTTCGGGTTGGGGCTCGGCGGCTGGCATCGGAGCCGGCGTTGCCGCAGTTGTGGTCTCGGCTACCGTCTCGGTCGCTTCCGGCACCGTGGCATTGCTATTGTTCGTCGCGATCTTTGCAATCGTCGTCTTGGGATAGGCGAACTCCTGACCAAAGTTATCTCCTGGGTAGAACCACGCACGCAAAGCGCGGGGCTGTCCGGCGGGCGTTTCCCAGAAAGCGAAATCCGTCTTGCCGGTGGGTGTAAGCCTGTAGTTCGGGATCGCTAGAATCGTCGTGAGCAAGTGCTTTTCGTCTTTGTCGAAGATTTGGACGACATGCCGGTCGCCTTGGTCATCAAGCAGTTTGAATACGTATGTACCCGGTTCCAGAACCAGATTCGGTACTTCAATCGGTTCATTTACGGTCATAATCGTTTTCTTATCCCATTGCGTGGCTTGGGCCGGCTTGGATAGTCCAGCGAGCGCCAGCACCACAACGAGGGATGAGAAAGCAGAAGCTTTCGTGCGGTTTGTCATAGATTGTTTCTCCTAATAAAAATAAACTGTTCGGCGCTAAGTTATTGCAAACGCCAGATAGCCTGGAGGGAGCATGTTGATGGCCATAAACGCGCGGATTTTCGCGCTTTAGCATGCTAAATCACGAGGGCTACATCACGACGGCAAGGAAGGCGCCAGGTTTGAAGGCGCGGGAGCGGATCCATTCGTTCCGCTAAGTAACTTCGGCTTGACAATAGTCTCTACCGCCGGGCGAGGTGCGATCCGCACGATCACATGATGTATCTTTCCATCGTCCGCAAGATGGATGTTATCCACGGGCTGCCCATCTAGTTCCATTGTCGTAGCACCGTTCACTGTACTTCTCAATACTTCGATTTCATAAGTCGAGTTATCGCGCCGATAAGTCATCTCGAAGCGCGGCCAATCGCCGGGAATGACGGGGCTCAACGTGAGAGTATCTCCCCGGAGCTGGAATCCCAGCACTTCCTCGATCCAGATCCGATACATCCATCCAGCCGAGCCCGTATACCACGTCCATCCGACCCTCCCGACCTTCCCGGGAGCGGTGGACACATCGGCGGCAACCACATAAGGTTCACCCCGATAACGAGTCACGTCGTCTGGGCTGCGCGTCAGTTCCGCGGGGTTCATCAGCTTGAGTAAGTCGACCGCGGCGCTACCCTCATTCATCCGTGTTCTGGCCATAGCCATCCATAGAGAGCCGTGCGTATACTGTCCGCCGTTCTCGCGAAGACCTGGCGGGTAGCCCATGATATAGCCGGGATTTGGAGTGGAACAATCGAACGGAGGAGTGAACAGCTTCACCAGTTGATCGCGATCGTCAACCAGATACGTCGCGGATGACGCCATCGCCTGGCGCGCGCGATCGGTGACCGCGTTCTGCGCGATCACCGCCCACGACTGCGGCAGCGAGTCAATTCGCGCCTCCTGATTTTGATGGCTGCCGAGCGGCGATCCATTATCGAAGAAGCCGCGCAAATACCACTGGCCATCCCAACTGGATTGCTCGATCGCATTGAGGAGAGCACGCGCCTCTAAACGCCATTTGTCCGCAAATTCGGGCTTCAGCTCCGAGAACGATTCGAGAACCGCGCAAAGGAACCATGCCAGCCAAACACTTTCGCCGCGTCCTTGTTTTCCCACCAGGTTCATTCCGTCGTTCCAGTCGCCTGAACCGAACAGCGGCAAACCATGAGATCCCAGACGTGACCCGTGTTCCAGAGCCAAACGGCAGTGCTCCCACAGCGGCGCGGTGCGCGCGGAGACTGGCGGAATGAACAGCCGCTCGTCCTCGCCCTCCGCAAGCGGCGCACCATCCAGGAACGGGACCTCCTCTTCCAGGATGGCCGCATCTCCGGTGATTCGAACGTAATTCGCCACCGCGTAGGGCAACCAGATCAGGTCATCGGAGCAGCGCGTACGCACGCCCATGCCTGTTTCCGGATGCCACCAATGCTGCACATCGCCTTCCACAAACTGGCGCGCTGCCGACACCAGGATGTGCTGACGCGTCAACCGCGGAACGGAATAGAGCAAAGCCATTGAGTCCTGCAGTTGGTCGCGGAAACCCCACGCGCCGCCGGATTGATAGAGTGCGGAACGTCCCCAGAAACGGCAGCTCAACACCTGGTAAGGAAGCCAGCGGTTCAGCAGAAAGTCAGTCGACAGCAGCGGAGTATGAACCTCAACGGCGTTCAGCGTCGAATCCCACCATTGGTGTGTCTGCTTCAAAGCAGTTTCGACTTTATCGCCGGCCTGGTAGCGGCTCACCAAGTCCCTGACGCCATCAATGTTCTCGGCCTGTCCCAAAAGAAAGACGACTTCCACTTGATCGTCCGGCTCGATGGTCACCGGCACCTGAAGCGCCGCCGCCGGATCCAGTCCCGCGCCCGTCCTGTTATCCAGCCGGATACGGGCAAGGGCCGCGGGCTTCCTGCGAGATCCATTTCTTCCCAGGAACTGCGTGCGATCGCCGGAATACGAGGCGGCCTGGGGGCTGGACGCGGCGAATCCGACGGAACTTGTGAAGCTTCCCGTCCATGCCTGGGTCGCCAGAATGGCTCCGCATGGTTGATCGTAAGTGGTTTGCACATGTAACTGCTGTTCCTCGCGGTCGGAGCCGAGTACCCATTCCGCGAAGTAAGTTACGGTAAGTCGCCGCCGCCGGTTGGAATGATTACGCAGCCGCAGCCGGTAGACCTTGACGGGGTCGCCTTCCCCCTGCGCGTTCAAAGGAACAAATACAGTCAATTCCTGGCCGATCGCATGACTATTGTGTTCAAAGGTTGTGGACCCTTGGGCGTGCCGTGCGCGATAGGCGTCGTCCTCTCGAATCGGAAGCGCGGTCGGCGTCCATATGGTCCCGCTTTCCTCGTCGCGCAAATAGATGATTTCCGACTGCTTATCAGCCACCGGATCGTTATGCCACGGGGTCAACCGGTTCGCCTGGCTGTTCCCCTGCCAGGTGAAACCAAGTCCGCTTTCACTCACCAGCGTGCCAAAATGCGGGCTGGCCATCACGTTCACCCAAGGCGCCGGCGTTTGGCTGCCGGGCTTCAGATAGATAGCATAGTCGCGGCCATCCGGCGTGAAGCCGCCGAGGCCATTGAAGTAAGGCAGTTCGAGAAAAGGAAGTGGAGGCGACGGTTCCTCGTGGCCGCCCGGCGCGACAAACGGCGGGGGCATCACGGTCTCCCGCACGGTGGCGAGTTGCTGTTGCAGAGGCCCGCGATTACCGCTAAGAACGACGCTCGAAACCGCCAGAATCAGGTTGCGGTGTTCCTCGCTCAAGCCATGCCAATCGCGAAGATAAACGCCGCCGGGCTTGTTGATCGCCTCGGCCGGCGAGTGGGCCTCTACCTGGCGGGTCAGTTGGAGATGCAACGGGCGATCGTAACTCGGTATTTCTTGATTCAGAATCACCAGATCGACGTGGAAACCGCGCAGACGCCAGTATGCATGGGCGAGTAACAACTCGCGAACCAGCGGCACGCTGCGAGGTTCTGTTATGGTGATCGTGAGTATGGGTAAGTCGCCGGAAATGCCGTCTCCCCAGAGCGCGGTCTGGCCCAGCCGGTTACGCGCCAGGCGGTCGCCCGGCATACGAAGCCTCGGATTGGGATAGAGTAAGTGGCTGGCCAGATCCTGGAACCTGTGCGCAGCCCCCGGACCGACGCCGAGATAACGGAATTCCAGTTGTGCCCGGGTCCAGGACATCTCGAAAACGCGTGCCACCGATCCCTGGCGGCGGTACTTCTGAATCAGCGCCAACAGCGCCTCGCGTGAGGAGGCAACGGCTGTAATGAAAGAGATTTCGAGGCGATCGAGAGGTTCAATCGTGGGGCGGCAGCGCAGGCTGAAGATTGGATCGAGGACCGTTCCGACGGACCCGGTCAAGTCCTGCCTCAGCGCAGAAGCCGACTCCGGAGTGTTGCCCCTTCCCAGAAACTTCTCGCGATCTGTTTCATACTGCACCGCATCCTGGGTCACGCCCAGTCCGCCGATCAGGATATGCGCAGCCCACACCGCAGGTTCGTCCGGAGAACGCAGCCTCCGATGCGCGATCAACACGCCAGGCTCCAGATACTCGGTTTCGACAAACATCTTGGAGAAAGCGGGATGCGCCCGGTCAGCGCCGTGGGGCGCCAGCGCTAACTCCGCGTAACTGGTGAACTCCAGTTGTCTGCTGCGGATGGAGCGATTCACCACCGTAAGCCTCCGCAATTCCACGTCGTCTTCGGGCGCGACGGTCACATCCAGAATGGTCTCAATGCCCGCGAGACGGCGATGAAACTCTGCGCGATCCGCGGAGAAGCTAACCGAGGAAGTGCCCTGTGCTCCACCCACCGGTTGATAGGCGGCGGCCCAAACCACATCTGACCGCAGATCGCGAATATAGAGGAAACTGCCCCACGGATCGAGCGTGGTATCGGAGCGCCAGCGGGTGACGTCGAACCCGTTCCATCGGGTATATCCTCCACCGGCATTGGTCACCATCAACGAGTAATTGATATTGCCCTGAAGATGCACGCGCGGCAGAGAAGTATCTTCCTTCCACGCCCGTTCCGACGGCTCCTCTGCGGGTACCGGGCGGATGGCGGGCGAAGCGGCCAGCGGCTCTTCGAGCGGTATACGAACCACCGGGATTCGCTCGAAAAGGAGCGATTCCACTGCGCGGACTCGCAGATCGGCATGGAAGCGCCTCTGCATCACGCCGCGGTGCAGCAAGTTGTCGAGCGCCAGCATCGTCATGCCCTGGTGATGCGCCATGTAGGCATAGATCACCACCCCGCGATCTCCGCCGCGCTTGCTCTGGAGCGTGAAGTCGATGGCCTCGTAGAGCCCCATCGGTCCGCAGAGCCCGAACTCCTCCAGCACCCGGATGTTCTTTGTGGCTTCGGCGGGATTGATCGCGAGGGCCAGCATGGTCGCGTACGGCGCCACCACCAGGTCGTCGGTCAGCGCCTGCTTCAAAGCCAGCGACGGGATTCCGAAAGCGCGGTACTGATAGACCTGGTTGGCGTCGAGGGCGCTATAGGCGGATTCGGAAACGCCCCACGGGACTTTCTTCTGTTCACCGTATTCGATTTGCTTATGGACGGCCTCATGGCAAGCCTCATCCAGCAGCGAGTTCGCGAAAGTGCGCATGAACAGCAGCGGCATCAGGTACTCGAACATCGTCCCGCTCCACGAAAGCAGTGTTGGTCCATCCGCTGTGCTGAGGTAAGGTCTGCCGAGCGCAAACCAGTGCTCGACGGGCACGTCGCCCTTGGCGATGGCGATCATACTCGCCAGGCGGCACTCGCTCGCCATCAGGTCGTAGTGGCTGGAAAACTCAAGGGGACTTCCAACCAGGTACCCGATCCCGAACAGTCGCCGGTTCCGGTCATAGAGGAAACCCATATTCATGCCCGCGGATAGCCGCTTCGCGGTCTTTCGGAGCTCCTCAAAACGCTGCAAGGTTTGAACCGCGTTGGCTCGCGCGGCGCGGTACTCTTCCGCCAGCCGATCCAGCCACTCCCGGATCTCCGGCCGAATCTCGGTGGTTCGCGGGCGGCTCAGAAGACGCTCGACGGGTGTTGCGCCCCCGCTGGCCAAGGTCAGAAGCGATGGCGCGCTGTGCAGCGCGCGGTGTCGAAGCCTCACCGCATCTTCGCCCAATTCGCGCAGGAACGAATCCGGCAGATGGGTCAAGGTTTCCATCCACGGCAGATAACGCTGCGCGGCTTCCGTCCAGGAGGTCAACTCGCGGGCAAGGCACGCCACCCAGTACGAACGGTCTTCCCCGGTGGCGTCGGGCCAGCGCCCGATATCCTGCAACTGCTGCACAGGGTTTATGGCAAGCCGGAGCCGCGCGATCAGGTCGCCTTTCACTTTGCCATGAAGCAGCCGGCGCAGCGCACGCAGGGGCACACTCACCGACGGATCCGTTCCGCAAATTCCTTCGAGGGTCGAAACGATATCCGCCAGGCCTCTCAGGCAGGAAGGCCCCATCACCGGGGCGCGAAGCACATCGTTGAAACCCTGCTCAATGACCCACAGTCCGGCCAGCAGGTTGCCGCTATCGACGGTTGAAACATAGCGCGGCGTCAGCGGCTGCAAGGTCTTCGTGTCATACCAGTTGAGAAGATGACCTTCGTATTTCTCCAGGCCATCGATTGTAGCGAGGGTCTCTGCGCTGCGCCTGAGCAATTCGTCGGAGGTGAGATAGCCGAGGTCGTGCGCCGCCAGGGCGGATGTCAGCCACAGACCGATGTTCGTCGGAGAAGTCCGCTGGGCCACTTCGATGTGCAGGCTGAGTTGCGAGTTGTCGGGCGGCAGCCAGTGCGTTTCCGGGCCCACCAGATCGTCAAAGTAACGCCACGTCTTACGTGCGATGCCGTGCAAAAATGCTGCGTCTTCGGACGGAATCTTATGACGGTCTCGCGGCGGTACAGAACGGTCGAGCCAGCGTATCACCGCCGGCGAGGCCGCCCAGAGGAGCACGAAGAGCGCCGTAGGGGCCAACACGCCCCTGATTCCCAGCAGCACCGCGAGGGCCAGGGCGAATCCACAGATCACCCACATCTGCCGGACAATCAAATCGCGCTGAGACCGGCCGCCCCCGCTTTCGGCCGGCTGCCACTCGAGTAGGTTGTGATGGCTGACGTGCCGGCGATAGGAGACGCGCACAATGGCGTCCACCGCGAGCCATGCCTGATGCGGCAGGAAGACCAGCATCACGGCTGCGCGAATCACTTCGTCGGCGGCGCCTCGCCAGCCGTGAACAGTTCCCTGCACATGCCGTGCGACGCGATCGAGAAGCGGGGCCAAAGCCGGGATGGCTACGGCCAACCCGATTACCAGAGTCCAAACGCCGGGCGCCCGTGAAATCAGCCACCCGAAAAGAAGCAGCAGCAAGGACGCCACCGGAACCAGACTTCTTCGCAAGTTATCCAAAATCCGCCAACGGGCGATCATGGAAAGCGGGTTGGCCACCATGGCGCCAGAGGCTGTGGGTACGCGCCGGAAAATCCACGGCGCAATCTGCCAGTCCCCGCGAACCCAGCGCCGTTGGCGCTGGCTGTAGCCTGCATAGTCCAACGGGAGATTCTCAAACAGCTCGATCTCCGAAGCCAGACCTACTCCTGCGTGCGCTCCTTCAATCAGGTCATGACTCAGTAGCGTCTCGGCAGGAAAACGGTCGGCCAGAATCCCGCGGAAGGCGTGGAGATCGTAAATGGCCTTGCCGTGAAAGATGGCTTCCCCGAATAAATCCTGCTGGGCGTCGGAAACGGTCTGGCAATATGGATCGGTGCCCGAAGTGTCGGCGAAAATTCTCGTGAAGCGCGTGGCTGTTGCGCCGGGCAGCGCGATGCTGACGCGCGGCTGGATGATGCTGTAACCTTGCTTGCGAACCTTCGTAGCGCCGTCGATTACCACTCGATTCAACGGGTGGGCGATGGTCTCGACCATGCGCCGCGCCGTCCCCGGCGGCAATTGAGTATCGGCGTCGAGAGTAATCACATAACGCACCGGAAGCGGTAGAGATCCTGTGCGAAGAATTTCAAAGTAGCCTTCGCCGCTGAGAAATGCGTTGAGTTCTTCTATTTTCCCCCGCTTGCGCTCTCGGCCGATCCAGCGTTGCTCGCTCTCGGACCACACCCGGTCGCGATGGAACAACAGGAAATGGCCCCCTGGATAGCGTTCGTTGAGTTCTTCAATACCTTCGCGCTCTGCGTTTAGCAGTTCCGAGTCGCCCGGCGCAGTCGGGGTTTCGGCGTCCGTGAAATCGGAGAAGAGGCTGAAGAAGAAGTTGGCTTGTTGATTGGCTAGAAAACGGACTTCCAGCTTCTCCACTTCGCGCCGCACCACTTCCATGCTGGAGAGCATCATGGGGATCACCACCAGCGTCGCGTCCTCGGCCGGTATGCCGTCGCGGAAATCCAGCTTGGGGAGCGTTTCCGGGGGCAGCAGCGAAATTAAGAGAACGTTCACGGTTTGGATGGCCAGCTCGCTAAGTGGGAACAACGCCAATAGCCCAACGACTGCCAGCACCGCTTCGCGCCGCACCCCCGCGTCCCACGCGAGAGCCAGCGCGATGGCGACAAAGCATAAGGTAAGCCCGGCGTTTCCGCCCACATAGACGGCCGTCGCATGACGCCGCAAAGCCCGAACAATAGCGACCCGAAACGGAATTCGGGCGTGCGTCTCGGATTCGAGCTGCGTCACCCCCTCATCCAGCAAATAGTAAGCGACCTGCTGCTGGCGCGAATCGGCGCCGCGGGCGGCCATCGAGACCGCTCGCCTGGCCACATCCAACTCGCCTACGCCGCTATTCCGCGAGATTCGTTCCACCACACGGCGGCAGCGATCGCGAGTGGCAAAATCGCTGTGCGCGTAAGTCCCGCTCGGGTCCGCGTGCAACTCCGCCTCCATCAAACTGGTGGACTCGAAAACCTCGGTGAAATCGATCCGCGAAATCGCCCGCAGGCTGCCAAACGCATTGGCCGTCGAGATCGACTCCGCCGCTTCGCGAGTGTGCTCCGTCCGCACCACTTCGGTTAGTGGCATCTTCAGGCGTTCTTCGATCCAATGCTGTACCGGCGCGAGCGCGTCCTCTTCATCCTGAAGTTGCTCGGCGAGGCATGTGAGGAAGTAAGGTTCCATCGCCACCGGCTCGGCTTCGAGCAGATGGAGCACTCGCCCGAAAACTTCCGCGCCCCTGCGTGATCCGACGGCCAGTCGATTGCCCCAGAAGTATGCGGCTTCGCGCAATTGCTGCTTCTGGCTCGCTTGCACGCCCAGATGCGCTAGTTCCGCAACTAAAGCCATGCGCAGCATCAACGCAAACGACCACAACTCTGCGATGGTGAGCGGCGCCACCTGCTGGTAAGCTCGCAGGCAGTCCCGTATGTTGGCCTCGTTGAGAGAGTGGTCGGTGTGCGCTACCAGTTCTTTCGCGAGTTCGTAAATGTACGGATCACCGGACGGGCCGGCGGGAAGAATTTTGTGATGGTCGCGGGGGAGGTGCCTCCGAATTTCGGCAATTTGGGTGCGGAGAAGATAGCCGTTGTCGAGTAACCATTCCGCCGCGGGAGTGAGCGCATGCTCCAGACGCGAGGCCTCGGCCAGTTCGCGCCGCGACGATTCGAGGAGTGACTCATCGTCACGCAGGCGCGAAAGAATCAGTGCCTTAGGCGTGGCAGGCTTGCCGCGGCGCTCGGCGCATTTCCTCGCGAAATCCTCCAATGGCGCATTCGCCGCCGCGCCACCGGGGTCCTTGTCTGGAATACCACCCTCGGGACCGTCCGATAAGCCCTCCGACACAACGAAAACCGCCGGGGACCCTTTAGCTTGCAACTGTTGAACAATATCCGGGACTTCGGCCGGCGTCGCCTCAGCGACGATCAGGCATTCGCCCTCCAAACGGAGCGCTCCATAGCGACCTGGTCCCTTTAATTTCGCAGGTAACTTGGATGCGGTGAGGGGACCGTTCGCTGTGGGGCGGGCTTGAAACAGCCGGAGCTTACCTTTGTGTGCCGCCGACAGTGCTTCAAAAGACTTGGCGCATTCTCCTTCGTCGGAAGCGTAGACGCCGATGACTGAGCGGACTAGGTTCGCTTCCTTGGATCTCCTTCGATCTCTCACCAAGCGCGACCGCGTGCCAAGCGCGTTGCCAACCCGACCACGAAAAGGAGCGCGAATACAAATCCGCCCATTTCAGGAGCCAAAGACTGATTTCCCGTGAGTATCATCAATGGCGCGAATAGGGCGATTATGGCGAATAGGATCATCCAACCTAGCATTTGTTCTCCTTTGTGGGGAACCGCGATCTTATGTACGCTCAGTCACTTTGCGGTACATCGCGGTTCACGACTAATAGCAGCAAGCCAATGGCCAAATTGATGAATGAATCTTAAGGACTTGGGCGCACATGCGTCGAACATTTCGAAGGCGATTCGCGATCCGGAAGGCACAAATTACATGGCCGGACTCAAGAACCCACCGGGTGCGACTTTGTGACGCTTTCAGGGACGGAACGATCGGGTTGGCCCAGGTGGTAATCCGAATACGTGATCACCTCCCGCAGTCGGTAATTCTTGACAAAAAAGATCTTGGCGTCTGCTTTGACTTCCACAAGCTTGGGAAGCCAGATTCCATCGGCCACGCGCGTCTGTTGAAACGTGATATGGGTGCCGGGTTGAACTCTCGCCACAAAAAAGCCCATCGGAAATGACTCGGTGACAACGGCTTCCACTTTCACCCACCCGAAATCCTGCTTATCCACCCAAAGCTTGCCGCGGACCTTGGAAAACATTTTGCCGTATTTTGTGTGAGACCGGTAGCCGGGCTTTGGTACGGCTTCGAGAATGTACGCGGGCCGTCCATCGATGGTTTCCTCCCCGAGCAGCCGGAATTCGAACGCATCGGGCACCTCGGCGATAAATGCGCGATCCTCTTTCTCCTGGTTCAGGCGGTCGGCTCGGGTTTGTGGAGTCTCGTTCTGTCGTCTGCGGAGTGCATCCTGTTCCTTCTGGATTTTTTCAGCCGTCGGCGGCTTTCCATTGTGCGAAACAGTTTCCTCGAAGGTGTCGCCGTCAACAATAATGGCTTTCAGGACCTGCACGTCAGTTGATTTTATTCGCTCGCCCTCAAAATGACTCACCTCGTCGCTTTCGATGTAGGTATAACTGTGATTCACCGCCCAACTGCGATCGGCCGCCGCAATCGATTGCTCGATAATCTGGCGGCCGTCTGGTTGTGCCATCAGACCTGGCGAAGCCGCAACAAGAACAGCCAGAAGGGCAGTGACGCGGGCACGAATGGAATTGTCCATGACGTCCGATCAGGCCGCTTCAGAACGCTGGTCCGAAAGTTGACGGGAGGCGAGCTTCAGCCGCGACTGGGCGGAACGCCGCGCACGAAGGAGCCTGATGCGCATTGCCGTCTCCGAGCATCCGTATTCGCTGGCGATTTCTTGAATGGGACGCTCGTCCAGGTGATGCTGTTGCAGAATCATGCGCTCCATCGGCTTGCACCCTTCGAGAATACGCGTCACGTCCACGGCCGCCGTGTCGAGTTTCGGCGCAACGGAGATTTCGGAAAGCGATTGAAATTTTTTCTCGCGGCGCAAGAGGGTTCGGCAGGCATTGAGCGCGATGCTGTTGACCCATGTCAGCAAACATTCACTATCGCGTAATTGGCTGCGGCACTCCCAACCTTTCGTCCACGCGCACTGCGCGATTTCGGTGGCGAAGTCCATGGATAGGCCTCTTGATCCGAGAAAACGAACGGTGAGCTGAAACCAGCGCTGATAAGCAGATCCATATTCCTCGCGTGACAAGACAATCGGGCCAATGAGTTTTTCTGTATGTTTCAACGTGCTTCCCCGCTTTCGGATCACTCGGCCCGACGACCCGGCCCGCTCGGGAGTAATGCACTTTGAGTTCCGCTTTGAACTGCGCTGTCAACCGTAGGTTTCCTCACCGCGGCTCAGTGACTTGGCTTTTGACTTGCAGCCGCCCTTCCGACGGCCCCTTTAATAACTGGAGAAGCATCATGGCAAAGAATACAGTGGTGTTCGGCATTTATTCCAGCCGGACGAGCACAGAAAACGCGGTTGACCTCTTGAAGGCGGCGGGCTATCGGAATACAGATGTCTCGGTGCTGTTTGCCGACAATAACGGCGCCAAGGACTTCGCTGTCCAAAAGGAGACCAAAGCACCCGAAGGGTTCGCCACCGGCGCGAGTTCCGGCGCGGTCATTGGCGGTGCGCTTGGATGGCTGGCCGGCATTGGAGCGCTTGCGATTCCGGGATTCGGCCCCTTCATCGCAGCGGGCCCAATTATTGCCCTGTTAAGCGGTGTGGGCCTGGGTGGCGCAGTTGGTGGCATAGCAGGCGGCCTCATCGGCGCCGGAATGCCTGAGTATGAGGCGAAGCGATATGAGGGACGCATGAAGTCAGGAGGAATTCTACTCTCCGTCCACTGCGATGATTTGGAGTGGACCAAACGCGCCAAGGCGATCCTTCAAGAAACCGGCGGTGAAGATATCTCGTCCACAGGCGAGGCCTCTGCGGACTTTGCGGAAAGCGACAAGCCCAAGCGGCGCCCGCGGGCGACTATCGGTAGATAGACTACCCCTTCACGCGGCGTCCGTGCGCTATCTCAATGTGTGTGAAATTACAATTCCCCGCAAGTTCGATGGAGTCGTATTTTGGGGAAGCCCCATAATAGAGGGCGTACTTCTCCATGTCGATCCCGCAGCGTCAGGAAATTCTCATTATCGACGATGATGCACTAGACCGCGAGGTCTACAAACGCTACCTGCGCGAAGCCGCCAATCGCTCATTCTCGTTTGCGGAAGAGGCCACCGGTAAGGCCGGTCTCGAATGGCTGAAGCACTCACCGGCGGATTGCGTGCTTCTGGATTTCAACTTACCCGACATGAACGGCCTCGAACTGCTCGAGGCATTGAAAAACGGGTCTGGCGTGTGCCCCGTCCCCGTAGTCATGCTCACGGCTGCGCGGGACGAACGGGTCGCCGTCGAGGCCATGAAAAGCGGCGTGATGGATTACCTTCCCAAAGGCCCAGCCACCGCTGAATCCTTATCGTACGCCATTGAGAACGCGATTGAGAAGTTTCGCATGCATCGCGAGATCGATCGCCAGCAGCGTGCGCTCGAAGCCAGCGAGAAACGATATCGCGGCCTGGTCGAAGCGATCCCCCAGATTGTCTGGACCGCAACACCGGAGGGAAAGCTGGATTACGCAAATTCGAAATGGTCGGACACTCTCGGGATCTCGCTCGATGACTTTAACCGGTCGGGATGGGAAGGCATCCTCGATGGGGAGGATCTGCGGCAAGTCTCCCGATCGTGGCGAGCCGGTCTCCATTCCGGAGAGCCGTTTGAGTTTGAGCACCGCCTCCCGCAGCGTGGTGGAACCGGCCTGCGCTGGTATCTGTCGCGAGCGGTCCCCATGCGTGACGATACCGGGCAAGTAGCCAAGTGGTTCGGCGCCAGCACCGACATCGAGGACCGGAAAAAAGAGGAAGGCGCTGTTCTCAGCAAGCAGAAACTGGAGAGCCTCGGATTACTCGCCGGCGGAATTGCGCACGACTTTAACAACCTCCTCGTCGGCGTCCTGGGCGGGGCCAGTTACGCCGCGGAAACACTCCCGCCATCCCATCCGCTGCAGTTGACGCTTCAGGGAATTGTGACGGCCGGCGAACGAGCCGCGCACCTCACCCGCCAGATGCTGGCCTATGCAGGGAAGGGTCGCTTTTTCATTGAGCAGATCGACATGGGAGAGCTCGTACGAAGTACCTGCGACCTGATCAAGGCTTCCATCCCCAAGCACGTCCAGGTTTCGTTGAACACGCGGTCGCATCTGCCGCCGGTAGAGGGGGATTCAGGCCAGATGCAGCAGATCGTCATGAATCTGGTGCTGAATGCCGCGGAATCGACCGACAAAACCAGGACTGGCGCAGTCGTCATCAAGACCGAACTCTTGCTTCTTGATGCGGCCGCAATAGCCGGCGTCGAGTTTGTTTCGGGCCACCTCGTTCCGGGGCCTTACGTATTGTTCGAGGTTCAGGATAACGGTTCCGGTATGGATGCGGACACCAAGGCGAAGATCTTCGATCCGTTCTTTACGACAAAGTTCACCGGGAGGGGCTTGGGGCTTTCGGCGGTGCAAGGCATTTTGCGAACTCACAAGGGCGCCATCGAACTGAAGAGCGGTTTGGGTGAAGGGTCCACATTCCGGGTCTACCTGCCGGCGTCTCCCAAGGCCAAAATCAGCATTGCGGGCGAGCCGGAATCGGCGTCACGCGGCGCCGGTACAATCTTGGTCGTGGACGATGAGGAAATTGTTCGCCGCACCGCGAAGGCGAGCCTGGAGCGGGCGGGGTTTCACGTACTCACAGCGGAAAATGGAGACAAGGCCCTTCGACTGTTGCAGAACAAGGCCATGCCGCCGATTTCCCTGGTGGTCCTCGATATGGGCATGCCGGATATGAGCGGCAAGGAAGTCATGCAACAGATCCGCGTACGCGGCATTGAAGTACCTGTGCTGATTTGCAGCGGATACAGCGAGGCGGTGGTGTTCCAGGAATTTTCCGGCCTCGATATCGCGGGGTTTGCGCAGAAACCATTCACCTCTCGCGAGATCACGGCGAAGGTGCGCGGGATACTCCCTACGGTAGGAAATCGAACTTGATGAACGGATCTGGCGCCGTCGAAGACCTGGACGGGTTTCTACACGCTGCGATTCACGATATTCGCGGCCCGCTGGGACAAGTGCGCGCGTTAACAGTCTTGCTGGACAGGCAGCACAAAGCTTCACTGAGCGCGGATGGACAGGAACTGTGCAGTCTGATCGAGACAGCGTCCCGCCGGGCGCTGGAAGTGGTGGAGTCCATTCATGCGTATGCGCTGGTTTTGGATAAGCCCGAATTCGAGGCGGCCGATCTAAATGCCATCGTTGATGCGGCCCGTTTCTCGATGCAGCGCGCCATTGACGACAACGCAGCCATGATTACACGGGAAAATCTGCCTTCCCTGCGTGCCGATCGTGCCAAACTCCTGCTGCTGTTTCAGGAGCTCTTTCGGAACGCGCTCAAGTTTCGGGGCGAAGCGCCCCCGCGCGTGCATTGCTCCTGTTCACCAAATCAGGGCGGCTCCGTTCTGTTCTTGGTGGTCGACAACGGTGTCGGTATCGCCGGAAAACAGGCGGAAGCCGTTTTCAAACCCCTCAAGCGGTTGCATGGCGCTGACCGCGAAGGCGCGGGCATGGGGCTGGCCATCTGTCGCCGTATCGTTGAAATGCATGGAGGAAAAATCTGGCTCGAGTCGAGGACTGATGGCGGAGCCGATTTCCGCTTTACTTTCTGGCAAAACGATTAGGCACGCCGGGCCGAGGCGCCATCCCCTGTCAAAACGCTTCTTATCGTTCGACCGAGTTCGAGATAGCCATCCAGGTCCGACGGCTTGATCTCAAAACGAACATCCGTCACGCTGAGCAGGGCGGACTGCTCCCGCGGAGATTGCGACGAACTCAACACCAGCACGGGGATCTTGACGAATCGATCCACCCGCCGGATCTCCTTCAAAACGTCCAGGCCATTCACCTTTGGCACATTGATGTCGAGCAGAATGATGTCGGGAAGTCCCGAATCCTTGGATTGCGCACGGACGTATTCCACAGCACTCGCGCCATCTCGAAAAGCCGTGAGATTGTAATCGAAACCGGCTTCATCCAGGGCGATTTTCAACAGCATCGCGTCGGCTGGACTATCTTCGATCAGCAATACGTTCGCGTTAGGCACTGCGCTAGATTCTACAACAAGTTCAGTGCGAAATCATCCGAAACGCTCTCCTCGAAAAGGGAAAGAATTTGTAATACTCGAATGTTGATCCCTGGTGCCCCAGCTTTTCTGCAAAGGCTCTTTCGCGGGCTTTGCCGGTCGTGCCTCCTCCTGCCGTTCTTGCCTTGGTTCGGCTCTGCGGCTTGGGCCGACTCGGAGCAGGCTGATCCGGTTACCCTCAAGAATCTAAGCCTTCAGGAGCTTTCTCAAATCGAAGTGACGACGCCTTCCAAGGAGCCTGTCCGCGCTTTTCGGACTCCTTCGGCCATCTACGTCATCACCGGCGACGATATCCGGCGTTCCGGCGCCACATGCATTCCAGAAGCACTGCGGCTCGCGCCCGGAGTAGAGGTGGCGCGCATTGACGCCAATAAGTGGTCCATTGGAATCCGCGGATTTGGAAGCCGGTTGACGCGATCTGTTCTGGTGCTGATCGACGGCCGAACCGTTTTCACGCCGCTTTTCGATGGCACGTACTGGGAAGTGCAGGACACGATGATGGAGGACATCGACCGGATCGAAGTGATCCGCGGTCCCGGCGGCACCATCTGGGGACCAAACGCGGTGAACGGCGTCATCAACATCATCACCAAGAACTCGAAAGACACACCGGGAATGCTGGCATCCGCCGGTGGTGGAAATGAGGAACAAGGATTCGCCGGTTTCCGCTACGGCGGCGGCAACGGCAGAGACTTCACGTACCGGTTTTACGGCAAGGGCTTCACGCGGAGTCCGGAAGACCATTCCGACGGCCAGAACTTTGACGACTGGCGGGAGGCACAAGCCGGCTTCCGCATGGATTGGAACGAGAACAACCGGGATACCTTCACTCTGCAAGGAGATATCTATGACGAAGAAGCCGGAGAGAGCGTTCAGGCCACCACCTATACGCCGCCATACCAGCAGACGATCGATTCCAACGCGCTGCTCTCCGGCGCTAACATCCTGGGGCGCTGGAAGAGAACACTCAGCGAAGGCAACGACATTCAGATACAGGCTTACTACGACCGTACCAATCGAAATGAGGCCAACTTCGCCGAAATTCGCAACACCTTCGATATCGATTTCCTCCAGCGCCTTCGCTTGCCAGGCCGGCAGGGAATTTCCTGGGGCCTCGGCGCGCGTGTTCAGCCGGTCGACGATTTCGAAGTTGTTTCGGGACTGCAATTCGTTCCTTACAAGCGGACCGATTATCTTGCCACCGCATTCATACAGGACGAGATCTCGCTGGTGGAAAACCGCCTTTCCCTGACCCTGGGAACGAAACTTCTGAGGACCAACTTCACCGGCGTCTCGCCGCAGCCGAGCGCGCGCCTTTTATGGACCCCCACCGACAAGCAATCCGTCTGGCTGGCTTACACCCACGCTCTCCGCACGCCTTCCGACTCCGAGGAGAATTTCTCCCTCCTCGGATACATTGGAACAACTCCAAACGGTACGCCCTATTTAGCGCGATTCAACCCCAACACCGGCTTCGCGCCGGAACAGCTCAACGGCTACGAACTGGGTTACCGGTATCTGTTCGCCAAGAGCCTCTATATCGATGTCACCGGTTTCTACAACCATTACCATGACTTGTTCAGTGAAGACATCGCCGGATCGACGTTCCTCGAAACGGCTCCACAGCCCACGCATTATCTGCTTCCGGCTCAATTCCGCAACGATCTCTACGGCGTGACGAAGGGAGCGGAAATCGCTCCGGAATGGCGCCCACTGAATTACTGGCGTCTGCGCGGGTCGTATTCGTATCTGCATATGAATCTGGGGAATTCGCCGGATCCTGGCTATCTCGCGACCGCGTCGACTCTGGAAGGCTCGAGCCCGCGGCACGAGGCAACGGTTCAATCCGCGCTTGACTTCGGAAAAAGATTTGAATTGGACCTCATCTTTCGGTACGTCAGTGCGCTGCCGGGCCAGCAGGTTCGGGCCTATTCGACGGGCGATGCGCGCTTCGGATGGCGGTTCAACCGGGAACTCGAACTATCGTTCGTCGGAAGGAATCTTCTCCAGCCCTCGCACGACGAGTACGCGGGTGACCCCGGCCCGCTGGTGGCCATCAAGCGGAGCGCGTATGTGAAACTGACATGGAGCCGGTGATCTGCCGCAAACTACGGCGCCGTGCCGCACTTTTCACCTGTCTGGTTACACGTCTCGGCGTGCTCGCAACATTCCCGCCACCGGTCGCGGCCCAATCCCTGGAGTACCCGGTAAAGGCTGCGTTCCTTCTTAACTTCACCAAATTCATCGAATGGCAGGCTACTGTATTCGCCCAGCCCGATGCGCCGCTCAGTATCTGCATTCTGGGTGACGACCCATTTGGGAACACGCTCGACAAAACCGTGACTGGAGAAGTCGTGAACGGCCACAGAGTGGTGGTTCAGAGGCTTACCCGGCCGCCTGTTGCCAAATCCTGCCAGATTCTGTTTATCAGTGGGCCTGAGAAAGACATCCACAATATCGTCGCTGAAGTGGGTCCCGGAACGCTTACGGTAGGGGAAGGAGAAAACTTTGTCCACGATGGTGGCATGATCGCTTTTGTGATCGAGAACCGGCGGGTGCGCTTCGACATAAATCAAGCAGCGGCGGCAAACGCAGGGCTCAAGCTCAGTTCCCAACTCTTGAAGGTAGCGAGGTCGGTCGAAAGGTAGCATGGCTTTCCGGGACATTCCGATCAGGCACAAGCTGATGATCATCATCATGGTGACCACGGCGACGGCGCTCTTGCTCGCCGGACTCGGTATTTTTGTCTCCGATTCCATCATCTTCCGTGGATCGTTGGAACGCGACCTGTCAACGCTGGCCAGCATCGTCGCCGATAACAGCACCGCGGCCATCGAGTTTATTGATCCGCCATCCGCACAGCAGACTCTGGCCGCACTGAAGGCCCGAACCCATATCGCCTCGGCGTGTATCTACCTCTTTGGTGGGCGATCGGACGGAAAGCTACTCGCCACTTATTCACGTCCGGGCGCGCCGCCCGGGTGTCCCCAGCCCGATACCGGTCATGAGTTTCGATACAGCGGGAACGATCTGATCGTGTCGCATCCCATCGGTCTTGGAGGCAAGCGGATCGGCACTCTGGTAATGCTCTATGATCTGGATGAAGTTTACGAGCGCATGCAATCCTACGGCGCCACTATCCTCGGTGTCCTTCTTTTTTCCAGTTTGATCGCGTTTCTGCTCTCCTCGAAGCTTCGCGCCGTAATATCAAACCCCGTCTCGCAACTTGTCCGGGCCACCACTTCTGTTTCGGAAACCACGGACTACAGCATTCGCGCGGAGAAAGTGTCCGGGGACGAACTGGGAGTGCTGGTGGACCGCTTCAATGAGATGCTGGCGGGCATTCAATCGAGAGACAACGACCTCAGAACGGCGCTCCGCGGACAGGAAGAGGCGCTGCGCGAAGCGGAGAAAGCGCGCGAACGGTTTCATTTCATGGCCGAGTCCATGCCCCAGAAGATTTACACCACTTCGGCAGGCGGCTCGGTCGACTACTTCAACCGGCAATGGATGGATTTCACGGGCCTCAGTTTTGAGCAGATCAAGGATTGGGGCTGGACGCAATTCGTTCATCCCGACGATCTGGAGCAAAATCTGACAAGCTGGCGCCATTCGCTCCAGACGGGAGAGCCCTATCTGTCCCAGCACCGCATTCGCCGTGCGGATGGAGCGTACCGCTGGCATCTCACCAGGGCTCACTCGATGCATGACGCGCAGGGCGCCGTCTCCATGTGGATCGGGTCGGATACCGATATCCATGAGCAGAAGGAGAAAGAGGAGGAACTGCGGCGCGCGAATGACGATCTGCAGCAGTTCGCTTATTCCGCCAGCCACGATCTGCAGGAGCCCGTTCGCAACGTGGCCGTCTTTAGCGAGCTGGTGGCTAAGCGCTACGACGCCTTGCTCGATGACGACGGGAGGCAGTTCTTAGGATTCCTATCGGAAAGCGGCCGCCGTTTGGCCACCCTCATCAGCGACCTGCTCGCGTACACCAAAGCCGGCGTGGTGGAAGGCGAGGTCGAAGCGGTGGATTCTTCAGTGGTGCTCAAATACACTCTTTCCAGCCTGGCGGAAGCCATACGGGAGAGCGGGGCCAGAGTGACTTACGACTGGCTGCCCGAAGTAAACATGGGTAAATCGCACCTTCAGCAGATCTTTCAGAATCTGATTGGTAACGCCCTAAAATATCGAAACGCGGAACAGGCCCGAATCCACATATCCGCGACCGACCGTGGCGCCGCCTGGCGTTTTTCGGTACAGGACAACGGCATAGGCATTGATCCACAATATAAGGAGAAAATCTTTGGTGTTTTCAAGAGGCTCCATCGTGACCAGAAATACAGCGGCACAGGAATCGGGCTGGCCATCTGCCAGCGGGTGGTTGAACGTTATGGAGGACGAATCTGGGTGGAATCCGAATCCGGGAAAGGAGCAACCTTCTTCTTCACCGTCCCGCGACGAGTCTCCCGAGTCCGCTCCGCGTCGGCTGACTCTGCTGCTGGCTGAAGACAATCTGCCGGACGCTCTGCTGGTGCGGGAAGCGATCCGGATGGAAAACTTGCCTTTAGAAGTGCACGTTGCCCCGGATGGTGAACAGGCGATCGATTTTCTGGGAAGAGCCGCGCCGCGTCCCGATCTTCTGCTGCTCGATATTAATCTTCCCAAAGTGGATGGATTTGAAGTGCTCCGAACCATTCGAGCGAGTGAGAAGTACAAAGATGTTCCTGTAATGATCATCACTTCGTCGGATGCGGCATCGGATCGAAGCGAGGCCGCCAGACTAGGTGCCGGCTACTTCCGAAAGCCCCCAAACTACGAGGAATTCCTGAAAATCGGGCCAGCGCTCCGCCGCGTGCTCGAAGAACATCATTTGCTCCGGTAACCCCAATTCTTAAGGATGGGTGGCGATACCAACCGCTTCCCATGCCGGCAGAGTGAAGAAGAAAGTCGCGCCCTTCCCGGGCTCAGCTACGGCCCAGATGCGGCCCCCGTACACTGACACAATCTTCTTGCATGTGGAAAGTCCGATTCCACTTCCCTCATATTCATGTCCGTGCAGGCGCTTGAATGGCTGAAAAATCTGATCGGCATATTTGGCCTCGAATCCGATCCCGTTATCCTTCACGCTCACGATCCACTCCGCGCCGTCCCGCGCCGCCGACACCTCAATCCGTGGAGTTTCCGTCCCTCTGTACTTTAAGGCATTCCCGAGAATGTTCTGCATCACTTGAACCACATGCGTAGTGTGTGCGGCTACCAGCGGCAACGTGGTGGAAGTAATCGCAGCTCCACTCTTTTGAATCTCCGCGCTCAGCCCCTGGAGAGCTGCCTGGAACGCGTCCTCCATGCTGGTCGGCCGCGTCACATCCTCCGCCATCCTGCTGGCCAGGGCGAGGGCGAGCAAGTCTTCGACCAGGCGCGACATCCTTCCGACGCCTTCCGTGATGTAGCCGATCATCTCATTCCCGTCACGCCCCAGCGCCTGGCCGAAGCGTCTGGCCAGCAACTGAGCGATGGAATTCACCGAATTGAGCGGAGAGCGCAAGTCGTGCGAAGCCGCGAACGCGAACTGCTGCAATTCCTCGTTGGACCGTTTCAGCGCGGCCGCCGATTCGGCGAGGTCCAGTTCCGAGCGCCGCTTCTCGGAAACGTCGCGGAAGACCAGCACTGCGCCGATCACCTGGCCGTCCGCATCGCGGATCCGCGCCGCGCTTTCGTCGATAAAGATTTCACGTCCATCGCACGCCATCAGTTTTGCGGGGTTTTCCAGGCTCACCGCTTCAACCTGCGTAAGAGCGCGATCGAGTGGGTTCGCGACTTTGTCGTTGCTGGTGCCGCCGGCGATCGAGAACACCTCGGTGACGCGCCGGCCGCTGGCTGCCTGCGCCTTCCAGCCGGTAAGTTGCTCCGCGACCGGGTTCATGAAAGTGATTCTTGCCTCCGCATCGGTGGAAATCACCGCGTCGGCGATGCTGGACAAGGTGGTCGCCAGCAGTTCCCGCGTGGCTTGCGCCTCTTGGATGAGTTCTTCGCGCCGCTGGAACCCGCGCGAGATGATGATTGCCGACAGAAAGACCAATCCAAGCAGCAGAACGCTCCCGAGCGAGCTGCCGATCCGCAACTGCAATGTGCTCAGATCGCTCGCGGCATTAAACTCCGCAACGCGGGCCTCGGCTACCTGGTTGATTTCCGAGCAGCGTGCCCGGATATCCTCCATAAGGGCCTCGCCTCTGCCTGCTCGAACGTTGGCTACAGCCTGTGTCATGTTTTTCGATCGGCCAAGATCCACCGTTTCCTTCAACTCCGCAAGCTTTGCCGCGATCAGCGAGTGAACGGCTCTGATCCGCTGGGCCTGATCCGGTACTGGGGCCGCGCGGGACTCGAGATGCCTCAAAATCTCAGGAATTGCCGAGGTGGCGCGATTGTAGGGTTGCAGATATCGGTCTTGCCCGGTCAACAGAAACCCGCGCTGACCGGTTTCCGCATTCGTCACCTCTACAAGCAACTGCGTGTTGAGCTTCTGAATATCCCGCGTCATGCGGAGCTGCACAACCCTGCGCCTGGTATGGGCGGCATTGAAATAGGATAGAGTCCCAATGGCCAGGACAATCAAAATAGCTACCGCGAGGATCGCGGCCTCCAGGGTACGAGAGAAGTGGGCTTTGGGTTTGCGGTACATTCTTCCTAGCGTTGCGTCTCGCCGCCCAGCATATCCTTAACCATTTCCCCGATTTTCATATAGGCGTCGTAACCCGAGGGCTTCCGAAAGTATGCATCGGCCCCGAGTTTGGCCGTACTTGCCTTGTCCTGCTCCGAATCCGAAGAGGTGACGATCAAAACCCGCGCGTACCGGCATTTGCGGCTCTGTCTCAAATGTTCCAGGACTTCGCCCCCAGTCTTTCTGGGGAGGTTCAAATCGAGAATCACGAGACCGGGGCAAGGCGCAGTGTCGTGAGCGTCCGCTTCGTCGATGAAGGCGAAAGCCCTCTCACCGTCCGTAACGACGTGCAGGTCGGCAGGGATGTGCGCCAGTTCTATCGCCTCCCTCAGCAGAAACACGTCGGCCTTGTTATCCTCAACCAGCAGGATCTGGTGGCGGTCGGGGTAGCTTTCCTGTTCACGCGGGAAGGGTGAAATAAAAGGTAGATCCTTTCCCGGGTTCCGATTCCACCCAGATACGCCCATCATATCGATCCTCGATTCGCTTGCATATGGCCAGCCCGATACCCGTGCCGGAGTATTCATCTCCAGTGTGCAGCCTCTTGAATATTCCAAAGATTCGCTCCTGATACTGCGGCGCGATTCCGATCCCGTTGTCCCTGACGGAAAAGATCCAGCCGTCGTCTTGCCTCTCCGCCGCCACTTCTATGCGTGGCGTAGCGGGGCTTCGATACTTGATCGCGTTTCCGATGAGATTCTGAAAAAGCTGCTGCAGGTGAATGCTGTGTACCGGAAGCGCGGGCATCGGCCCGGCAATAATCTCAGCTTGGCTTTCCACGATGGCGGTTTCCAGGTTGGAAAGTGCCGCGTTCAGACTCAGGGTCGCGTCTAAAGGTGCTTCTGGATCTTCCACATGCCCGACCTGAGTATAGGCCAGAAGATCGCGAATCAGCATCTCCATGCGCTTGGCGCCGTCCATCAAATACCCCAGAAATTCAAGGGGTTGCCCTTCCAGCAGATCACTATAGCGTTTGGAAAGCAGCTCGCTGTAGACAATCACGCTTCTCAGCGGTTCTTGAAGATCGTGGCTGGCGGAGTAGGCGAATTGCTCAAGATCGGCATTGGCTCGCGTGAGATCCTCATTCGCTTCGGCCAGCGCCTTTTCGCCTTCCTTCCGGGCGGTGATGTCGCTCACCAGACCCAGCATTTGGCCGGGCTTGCCTTCGCCATCCAGAATACTCTTGCCAAATGTCCAGATCCAGCGGATCGCGTCGTCCGGGGCTCTTCTGATGCGGCACTCGAAATTCAGATCGGTGCCATCCTCAACGCTCTTTCGGAAACACCGATCGACGTAATCCCGATCCGCGGGCAGCAGACCATCGAGGAATCCCGGATACCTCCAATCCGCTGTTCGCAGATTCAACTCCCACGAACCGAAGCTGGCCGCGTCCAAGGTGAAGCGAAGCCGCCATTCGCTTAATCGCAACGCCTCTGCAGCCCGCTTCTGTTCATCGATGTCCGTCGCGGTTCCCAGCCACTTGGCGACCTCATCAGCCGCATTCTTTACGGGAACCACGCGGATCAGATGCCAGCGCAGAGCGCCGTCGGAGGCGCGGAACCGGCACTCCACAGCGTACGCCTCGCTCCGGCGAACCCCTTCTGCGCGGGCGCGATCCAGCGCTTCCACGTCTTCCGTGGGCATGTCGCGGCGGAAGACGCCAGCCTGCGATGCCGCCAGATCGTAGCCCGTCAACTCGGTCCAGCGGCCATTCACATAGTCCAAATCGCCGCCGGCGGTGGCCGTCCACACCACTTGCGGCATGCTTTCCGCCAACTGGCGGAATCGCGCTTCGCTCTCCCGAAGCAGTTCCTCGGCTTCTTTCCGGCTTGTAATGTCGGTGTGGACGCCCACCCATTCCCGCACGGCTCCAGAGTCATCGAGCACCGGCACTGCCCGAATGGAGAAGCAGCGCCAAACCCCGTCGTGACGGCGCAGGCGATGCTCGAACGCGAACGGGGCGCACTGCTCAACGCATTTTTTCCATGCGTCGATGGTCGGCTGTGCGTCCTCCGGATGAACAGACTTGGCCCATCCATACCCCTGATAATCCTCGTAGGCAACCCCGGTGAATTGGCTCCACGAAGGCTGCTCACCCTCGATCTCGCCCGACGCAGTCGACGTCCACACCAGGTCGCTCACCGCCCGCAGGCCGGCCTCGAAGCGTTCGTGGCTATGCCGAAGTTCTTCCTCCGCCCGGTTGCGCGCCGTCACGTCGATGGTGAACCCGATCACCCGGCGTACGTTGCCGTTCTCGCCTCGATAAACCACGGCGTGATCTTCCACCCAGATCCAACTCCCATTGCGGTGCCGCACCCGGTAGCTCAGCACCCGCATGCCCGGAGCGGAACTTTCACTTTCCTGAAGAAATCGGTTGCGGTCTTCCGGGTGAACTTGGTCGCGCCACCACTCCGCCCGAGCAGGCACCTCGCTCTCCTTCCACCCCAGAAGGTCTTCGAGGCCCCCTTCGCGCGTCACGTCCCCGGTCGCCGGATCCCATTCGTAGACCTGCCCCCGCGTAGCCTCTAACGCCAGGGTGAAGCGCTGATTGGTTTCCTCCAGGCGTCGGCGTGCCGTCACCAGATCGGTCACGTCCGCGGCATAGACAAAGATTCCATCAATCTTGTCCGCATCGTCCCGAATGGGGCTATAAACAAAGTTGAAGTAAACATCCTGAAGAACACCGTCTCCACGAAGATCGATCTGGACCAGCGCCTCCTTCGCCACGTGCGGCGTCCCTGTCCGGTACACGCGATCCAGTAAGTCGACATACCCTTGCTCAACGATTTCCCGCAGAGCTTCGGCAACCGGCTGGTTGAGCAGTTGCTCCGCGGAGCGGCCCACCACGCGAAGATATTCAGGATTGAGCTCTTCAAATACATGATTCGGCCCGCGTAGAATCGCCACCGCCGCCGGAACCTGCAGGAACAGTTGGCGCCACCTTTGGCCTTCCGCCTGGCGAATCGCCTCCTGCTCTTGAATGGCCCCTTCCACCCGCTTCTGCTCTGTCACATCCCGGAAGTAGATCGAGAGGCCGCCCTCTTCGGTGGGGTATCCGCGGATCTCAAACCAGCGGCCCCACGGCTCGTAGAAGTATTCAAAGTCAACCTGCACATGGTCGCGCACTGCGCGGCGATACTCATGCTCCAATCCCGTGCCGAGCGTGGCGGGGAACAAATCCCAATGGCTCCTCCCGATCAGATCCTCCCGGCGCACTCCCAACAGCTTCTCGGATTCCGGATTGACGTAGCTGAAATGCCAGTGACGGTCGAGGGAAGAGAAGCCATCTTTGATGCTTTCAAGAACGCCAACGGCAAGGTCCCGCGCTTGTTCAGCCTCGCTGCGCAGTTGCGCCTCGCGTTCGGCCGCCTGCTTGCGGACGCGCGCCATCTCCATGTGAGTACCAACCCGGGCCATCAGTTCGCGCGCGGTGAACGGCTTCACGAGGTAATCCGAAGCGCCCGCATCCAACCCTTCAACACGGGCTTCTTCGCCCGCCCGAGCCGACAACAGAACCACTGGAAGAGTGCTGGTGCCAGGATTCGAGCGCACCTTTTGCAGCAGGCCAAATCCATCCAGGCCCGGCATCATGATGTCGGTCAGTATTAAGTCCGGCGGATGGTCCAGCACCGCCGCCAGAGCTTCTTCGCCATTCGAGACAGTTTCCACTTCATAGCGCTCCGTCAGAAGACTTGCGATGTACTCGCGCATGTCGGGGTTATCGTCCGCCACCAGGACCTTGCCGCCGCTGATTGCCGGTCGGACTTCACCAGCGGCCCTTCGTGGCGAGGGAAGCCAGCGTGCCGCTTCCTCGACGTACGCATTCATGGGATGTGGATCGGTGGTGGATGTTCGCGATACGACCAATCGCTCCACCGGAAGATGCTCAGTGCCGAAAGGAAGCGACACGGTGAAAGTACTCCCTTCACCCAGGGCGCTTCGCGCCTCCACCGTGCCCGCGTGGAGCTTGACCAGTTCCGCCAGCATCGCAAGCCCAATACCGGTGCCTTCCTGCGTTCTGCCGCGCGTTCCCTCCACCCGGTGGAATCGCTCGAAAACGTGCGGCAGTTCCGCATCGGGAATTCCCGTACCGGTATCTTCCACGGAAAGCAGTGCCCGTCCGTCCCGTTCCACCAGACGAACCTCGACCATCCCTTCAAAAGTGTATTTGAGCGCATTCGAGAGCAGGTTCAACACTACCTGCTCCCACATCTCGCGATCGACGTGGACCGGGCGCGAAAGCGGCCGGCAGTCCACCCTGAAGCTGAGCCCGGCGGCTTCCATGGCCGATCGGAAAGTGGAGGCCAATTCCGCAGTGAGAGCGCCCAGGTCAGTGGGCTCGTAGTGCGCCTGAATCCTGCCCGCTTCAATCCGCGAGAAATCGAGCAGCGTGTTTACCAGCTTCTGCAGCCGGAGCGCATTTCGATGAGCCACTCTGAGATGCTCGGAGACCTGTGGCGGAAGACCCGGTGAAAGCGCCTCCTCCAGCGGCCCAAGCAGCAGCGTGAGCGGGGTACGAAACTCGTGACTCACGTTCGAGAAGAATTGGGTCTTCGCCCGGTCCAGCTCAGCCAGCGCCTCGGCGCGTTTCCGCTCTTCCTGTAAAGCTTCCATTTCCGCGATTGCGGTCGAAACGTGGTTGCCCAGCAGGGAAAGAAAGCCCTGGTATTCGACATCGACCCGTTTGCGAGGATTGATCCCGAACAGGACAAAGCCGGCGCGCTGCCCGGCCGGCGACAGCGGGAGCACCAACACCTGGTGCGGCGAGAGCGGCCATGCGCCCCGGGGAAGCCCTTCAAGTCCGGTGACCATTTCCGGATTTGAACCGGGGTTCGAAATGCATGCGGCGCTCGCAAAGGGCCACTCGACGCCTTCATCCAGCCGCACGAACTCTGGAATCAAGGCGTTTGGGATACTTACCCCGGCCGCCCCAGCGAGGTGGGCCGCGCCTTCCTTCCCGAAGAGGTAGAACGCCGCAAACGGCACATCGTACGGATTCTGCTCCAGCGTGAGGCTTGCCGCGCGGCATACTTCCTCCCTGTTTTGGGCGCGTGCTGAGCGGAGACCTTCCGCCAGATCGCGAAGGGTGCGCAGACGACGTTCCCCGATGACTTGATTTGTTGTCTCCTGTACAGGGGTAAAGATGCCCCCGACGCCACCCGATTCGTCGCGTATCGGGCTGTAAGAAAACGTGAAGTAGCACTCTTCCGGATAGCCGCTGCGCTCCAGTTCCAGCAGCAAATTGTCCGACCAGGTGGCTTCGCCCCTCTCCATCACCCCTTCCAGCATGGGGCCGATGATGTGCCAGATTTCGGGCCAAACCTCTCTGCCGGAAGCGCCGAACGCGCTCGGATGCTTGGTCCCCAGAATCATGCTGTAAGCATCGTTGTAGAGCATGACCAGGTCTTTGCCCCACCAGATTAGAATGGCGAACCGGGAGTTCATGCAGGTGGAGACCGAGGTCTTTAACGACTGCGGCCAGGCATCCACAGGGCCGAGAAGCGTGCGCGACCAATCGCACGAGCGCATGCGCTCGCCCATTTCGCCGCCGCCCGCAAACGCGCCGCCTGCGGCCGCTGTTAACTCCGCACCGGTCAATTGGTCAGCAATCCCGAGAATAGCCTAACACCCCGCTATGTTGGTGCAAGCGAAAGCGCCCGCGGCTCTATGAGTTGCCGGGAAGCATCGGCTTGCCTTCATGGGCCACTAAGAGGTCGTGCATGTCATTGGCATGCTCCTCTTCATTGGTCAGAATACCTTCCATCATCACGCGAGTCGTGGGGTCCTTATCGCCAAAGAAGCGAATGAGTTCGCGGTAGTGTTCACAGGCGATTCGCTCGGCCACCAGATTCTCTTTGATCATTTCGATCAGGTTCGCGCCGACAACATACTGTGAGGCGGAACGTGTGGCGAGGCCTTCGGGGTTGAAGTCCGGCGCTCCACCCAACTGATTGATCCGCTCGGCAACGGCCCGCATGTGCCCCTGCTCTTCCTTGGCGTGTTCGTCGAACTCTTCCTTCACGCTGTCACTGGAAATTCCCGTTGCCGCGATCGCGTTCATGGTGTAACGCAGCACGCAGACGATCTCCGTGGCGAGAACCGCCTGCAGGATTTCAACGGTCTGTTTCACGTCTGCGTGATAGGCCGGCGTCACCGCGCCTTTGGCGATACTGGCGCGAGCTCTTTTGCGAAGCTCCTCAACGTCGGTCAGAAAGGGCTGCTCGTGATTCTTCGATGGCGCGGAACTCATAGCTTCTCGAATTATGGCTATGCCGCTGCTCCGGGGCAACGCGCAGTTCCCGCGGATGGTTAGGTATCGCACGCTTAGCTCAAAGCAACTGACGAGCGGCGTGCAGGCCGGACTCTATCGCACCATGCACCGTGGCGCTATGCCCGGTCGTATTTGCCGCTTCCCCCGCGAAGAATAAAGTGTTGTCGGCCGGTATCGAAAGCGTGTTTCGCGCGGGTAGCCCGTTCACCGGTACATAGCTGTAAGCACCCCGGAAGAAGGGATCTGCCTGCCAGTCATGAAAGTACACCGCTTCCGGTTGCGGTGCCTTACGATTCAGAATCCGGGATAAAGATGCCAAGGCTTCCGAAGCTTTGTCCAGACCCTTGTAGCTTTCGGCCGCCGAACCGGCCATCCACGCCGTGAGAAGCGGAGCGATCTGCGGATACGTCGTCCACCAGGTCGGAAACCACTTCTCGTTCGAGAAGAGAAACCCCGTGTCCGGATCCCAAAAAGCCCTCACGAATCGAAACGTGATGCGGTACACGTGACCGAATTTCAGCGTGGCGGCGGCTTTGAGGATAGCCGTAGGTTCTGGATCAAACCGAATAGCCCCGGCTTGCAAAACGCCCAGCGGTACAGTCACAACCACCTGGCGGCATCGCAACTTCCCAACCTGGCCGCTGAGCGCGGAACGAAACTGTACCTCGGCTGACCTCCGCCGCCACTTGACCTGTTCTGCAATCGAGTTGAGTTGGACAACCGACGAATGCTCGGGAATAGATCTCAGCAAGGTCAGCGGAACCTGATCATACCCTCCCGGTATTCGGAAGGCGCGATGGCCTTCGATCTTGTCCGCCGCGTCCGCATCCTGCCTTAACGAGGCCATGCTGATCAGCTCCGCGCGGGCGGCATTGAAGCCCTCAACATAGTGCCGGGCCCAACGTTTGGCTGCGGCCGGCTTCCGCGATCCGCGGATGTAGGTCTCAAAACTCTCATCTCTCCGGCCCCGCGACTGAGGAAAGGGATCTCCTCCCGCATCTTCCGTCCTCAGTTCATATGCCGCGATCGACTGATTGCGGAGGATGTCCCATGTCTCAGGCGGCCGCCCATGTATAAACTCGGCCCCAAGCTCCACCGCGACCGGAGACAGCGGATCGTGAACCGTGAGGATGCGCCCCCCGACGCGGTCTGCGGCTTCCAGACAACGGACCGTCTTTCCCGCGCGGCGCAGCGTTCCCGCCGCGGCGAGCCCCGCGACTCCCGCGCCGATAATGACGACATCGCAATCCCGTGTCTTCACCCTGGCTTTAGGATAGAATTCGACCCAGGATGAATTCTCGAATCGCCCTCCTGCTGATCGCCTGCGCCATTGTTTCGCGCGCCCAAACTCTCTCCTATCGGTGGGAGGAATTGACTGCGGAAGACTTCACCAAGGCTCTTGAAAAATCCCGCGGTACCTGCCTGCTACCTTTCGGAATCCTGGAGAAACACGGACCGCATTTACCCTTGGGGACGGACCTGATTAACGTCCGCTACGCCTCGGAACATGCCGCCGCACAGGAGTACACAATCCTGTTTCCCCAGTATTACTTTGGCCAGATCTTCGAAGCAAGGCACGAGCCCGGCACGATTGCCTACAGCGCGAAAATGCAACTGGAACTGCTGCAGGAGACCACCGATGAGATGGCGCGCAACGGCTGCAGGAAGATTCTGATTGTCAACGGACATGGCGGCAACAACAATCTGCTTCCGTACTTTGCGCAATCGCAACTGGCGTCGCCGAAGGACTACGTGGTCTATGTCTGGATGCATGATGAGTATCCGCCGGGACGCCCCGCAACGAAGTCCACAGTCGACATGCATGCGGGCGAATCGGAGACCGCGCACGTCATGATTTCGCGGCCGGACCTGGTGCACATGAATCGCGCCAAAGACGAATCCGGCGCGGATTTGAACCGGCTCGATTTGCCCCAGGGCGTGTACACGGGCATCTGGTGGTATGCCAAATTCCCCAACCATTACGCCGGCGATGGATCGGTGGCCACCAGGGAGCTCGGCGAATTCGATATGAAGGCGTGGGCCGATGATGTGGCCAACTCCATCCGCGCGATCAAAGCGGACGAAGTGAGCCCGCGCTTGCAGAAAGAGTTCTTTGAGGCGTCGCAGAAGCCGCTTTCGACCAAACAGTAAAGCTTTTCCGTCAATCTGCCGACAGATACGCTTATGTCGTCAATTTCCAGTTCACTGAGCGGGCTTCAGAGCGCGCAGTCCTTACTCGATACAACCGCAGTGCGGATCGCAAAGGCCGGCCCTTCGCCGGAGAATTCAGTGGATCTGATCGAGGCGAAGAACCTGAACGCAGCCAACGTGAGCGCCATCCGGGTCGCGGACGAAATGGACAGGAACACCATCGATCTGCTGGCTTGAATCAGGAAACCTCTACATCCTGCTGGAGTGCCACCAGAAAACGTAGAAGACGTTCCACGGATAATCGGCGGAACTCGCCCCGCAGCATCTTCGAAACATCGGGTTGGCGAATCCCAAACAGATCGGCAGCCTCAGTCTGTTTGAGGTGGCGAGCGTTCATCAGTTTTTCGATTTTGAAGACGAGCGAGCTTTCACGAAGTGCTCTTCCGCATGCGGCACGCCGATATCTTTAAACACGTTGCGGCTTCCGGCCTCGTATCGTTCCTTATCGTGAAAGGGCAGGACGCCGCTACCTAACCTCATTCCGCCCCCGCGCTGATAACCCGCTTCTGATTCTCCGGCGACAGTGCGTCGTAGAGCAATGTGAAAGAAGTGTTGGTCCAGCCGAAGCCAATTTCATTCGATCGGTAACCAAACTTGATCTGGTTACTCACTTCACTATGCGAATGAACCACATCGTATTTCTCAACGATAATTCCGTGCTCGGAGTATTGCTCGTGAATCAGCGAGAGCCATTTCATCGAGACACGATCCGCATCCTCGTTATAACCATAGCGGCGCAACGCCTGGCACGCGATCATTTCGAGCGGTCCCCACCCGAACGGTGAATCCCATTGATTGCCGGTAACAGTAGTGCTGGTCTGCAATCCGCCTTCCCGTTCAAACTCTGGCAGATTTCCACGGACGCGCGCGGCCTGTTCCTTCGACGCAATGCCGGCCCAAAGCGGATAGAAGGTTGTCAGGAACGGATACTTACGCACCTTCTTCTGGACAAAATTGTAGTCGTAGTAGAGCCCGTCTTTTTCATCCCACATCAGTTTGTTGATCTGCGCAATTCGTTTCGCCGCGCTATCGACATACGGCTTCCCCTCCGCCCCTCGGCCCAGTTCAAACAGGATCTGCGCAGTCTGCATTTCCATCAGGTACAGCAGCGTATTCAGGCAAACGGGATCGTAATGAATGATGTCGAGATTAAAAGGACCAAAGCGGTTCGAAGGATCGAATCCCGATTCGCGCATGGAGCGGTCGCCTTTATAGAAAAGGTCCGACAGCGAATCGGTCTTCGCATCGTAAAACTTGGTGACATCGTAATCCTTGATCTCATGCGTCTTGAAGTAGGCCTTGATCAGGTCGTAATGCGTACGGCCTTCGGCGTCGCGCTCGGCGGAAACAACTTCCGGCGCAGGACCTTCCCCGAGATCGTAATAGCGGGAAAGCCCGGTCTCTTCGGTCAAGTGTGGCGGCGTTGTCCAGAATCGGTAATAGGCCTCGATCTCCGGAAGCGCGGCGGCCAGCCATTTCTTGTCGTGCGTTTTCTCATAAACGCCATACACCATCTCCGTCAGGAACGGAGGCTGCGAACGCGTGAGATAGTAACTGCGATTCGCATTCAAAACCTTGCCGTACTCGCGCACTTCGTAAAGGAAGTTGTCGGCCATGTCTTTGGCAAGCGGCGTGAGTCCGTCGCGCAGCAGTCCCTCCTGAATGAAGAAGCTGTCCCAGCCGTACATTTCGTTGAACCGTCCGCCGGGGACAACATAAGCATGTGGCAGATACAGCAGACCGGGCTCCTGATGGCTGTTGCCTTTCTGTTCGAGCGTGGCGATGCGGATCTTCGCGAAATCGTCCGCCGGCATTTCCGCGCGCAACCGCTTCGTGATCAGCCCCACGTTCTCGTCGCTGGGGATATAGACCAGCCACTTGCCATCCTCACCTGGTTTGAATTTGGGGTCCACCGCGGCCGCGGCCAGTTGCTTGTGCGTGCGGGTGAGAACGGCCCACGTGTCCCGGATGTAATCCAGAATCGGTTTGGGCGGCGCCGCGGACGCACTGGGTAACAAAGCCATGGTCAACAAGGCCATTATGGCGATCAGAGGTTTGTAGACGTTTTTCAAGTGAAAGCTCTCAGGTGCCACAATAATATCTCGTATGCAATGGAGCAAGCTCTTTATCCCGACTTTGCGGGAAGTTCCCGCCGAGGCGGAAGTGGTCAGCCATCAGTTGTTGTTGCGCGCGGGCTACGTGCGGCAACTGGCGGCGGGCATTTATAGTTACCTTTTTCTTGCGCAGCGCTCGCTGCTGAAGATCGAGAAGATCGTCCGCGAGGAGATGGACGCGATGGGCGCGCAGGAGATGCTGCTGCCTGCGTTGAATCCGGCGGAGGTGTGGCAGGAATCCGGCCGCTGGGACGTGATGGGGCAGAACCTTTTCAGGCTGAAAGACCGCTTCGATCGCGATTTGTGCCTGGCGATGACGCATGAAGAGGTGATGACCACCATCGCGCGCGGCGAGTTGCGTTCCTATAAGCAGCTTCCGCAGATCTGGTACCAGATTCAGACCAAATTCCGCGATGAACCGAGGCCCAAATCGGGACTGCTGCGCGTGCGGCAGTTCCTCATGAAAGACTCCTATTCCTTCGATCTGGAACCGGCCGGGCTAGATGCCAGCTTCGATAAGCATTACGAAGCATACAAGCGCATCTTCACGCGGTGCGGCTTGGAGTTCGTCGCCGTGGAAGCGGATTCGGGCGCGATGGGCGGCAGCCAATCCACTGAATTCATGGTGGCGTCGGACGCGGGGGAAGATTTCGTGGTGGTGTGCGGGAGTTATGCCGCAAACCTGGAGAAGGCCGTCGCGCATCCGGTTCCACCCGCGGCTCCCGATCCTGACGGCGAGTTCGAACCGGAACCGGTTCATACGCCCGGCGTGAAGACCATCGCCGAGGTGGCGGATTTTCTGAAGCTGCCCGCGTCGTCGCAGATGAAGAGCCTGGTAATGATGGCGGACGACAAGCCTGTGCTGGCGTTGGTGCGCGGCGACCATCAACTGAGCGAGACCAAATTCGCGTCCGTCATGAAGGCGCGGGAAATTCGTCCGGCCCTTCCGCATGAGATTCGCGAATTGTTCGGTGCGGACCCGGGCTCGCTGGGGCCTGTGGGCGTGAAGAACATTCGCGTGATCGCAGACAAAGCGCTGGAAGGCCGCCGCAACATGGTGGCCGGCGCGAATCGCGACGACTACCACCTGCTGCATGTGACGCCGGGCAAGGATTTTCCAGTCGAATTTGCCGATCTGCGTCAGGTGGCCATCGGCGACACGTGCATGGAATGCGGCCTGCCGGTTGCAATCCGGAAGACCATCGAGATCGGCCACATCTTCAAGCTGGGCTACAAGTATTCGGACGCCATGGGGTTGCGCGTGCAAGGTCCGGATGGGAGCGATGTCAGGGTAATCATGGGCTCTTACGGCATCGGCATTGAGCGTATTTTGTGCGCGGCGATTGAGCAGAGTCACGACTCGAATGGCATCATTCTGCCGCCCGCCATTGCGCCGTTCCAGGTGGTGATCACCCCGGTGAACAATGGAGATGAGGCGCAGAAGCAGGCCGCGCTGCAGATCTACCAGGCGTGCCAATCACTGGGGCTCGATGCGCTGCTCGACGACCGGGATGAGCGGCCTGGCGTGAAGTTCAAGGATGCGGAGCTGATTGGAATTCCGTTCCGCGTGACGGTAGGAAAGAAGCTGGCGCAGGGCATGGTGGAACTGGTGACGCGGAAGAGCAAGACGTCCGAAGATGTGCTGGTGGCCGAAGCCGCGGAGTTAGTCGGCAAGCTGTGCCGGTGAACTGGGCGGCGGTTCGCGATGAATTCCCGGCGCTGAAGAGTTGGACGTATCTCAACACAGCCACACTGGGGCTGATTCCGCGCCGGGCCCGCGCCGCCATCGATGCTCACTTCGCGCGCCGCGACGAACTCGCTCACACCGACTTCAATACCTGGTGGGACGATCTGGACCATTTGCGCCGCTCGATTGCGCAACTTATCCACGCGGCGGCCGAAGACATCGCGTTTCTTCCGAACGCGTCGGCCGCGCTCGCCATTGCAAAGAGCGCCGTCGATTGGAAGGCGGGCGACGAGGTTCTGACGCTCGAAGACGAGTTTCCGAATCAGGTCTCCGCCGCGGCCGGTCTCGAAGGTGTGCGACTGGTGGAGACAACCATCGATCGATTCTGGGACGCCGTGACGCCCCGCACCCGGATGGTGGCGCTGAGTGCGGTGAACTACCAGACCGGTCTGCGCGTGCACTGGGAAGACAGGATCGTTCGTTTGCGCGCCGCCGGGATTTTCACTTACGTGGATGCCACGCAGAGCTTCGGGGCGCTGGTCAACGATCTTCGCGGACACCAGCCGGACATCTATGCGGTGAACTGCTATAAGTGGGCCTGCGCCCCAACGGGCGCGGCCTTCGCGTGCATCCATGCCGGTGTGCGCACCGTTCTGAAGCCCGGAGTGATCGGTTGGCGCAGCGATCGGGGCTGGCGCGATATGGAGAATCTGCGGCACGGCGACCCCATGTTCTCAGATTCCGCGGAACGCTTCGAAGGCGGCATGCTGGCCTTTGCACCACTCTATGGTTTGAAAGCGTCCGTCGAATGGATGCTCGATCTTGGGCCGGCGGCGATTGAGAACCGCGTGCTTGAACTGGCCAAAGCTTGCGGCGGCGATGGTCGTTCGCCAATTGTGGCGCTGCCGGTTGCCGAAGACGCCCGGGCGATTGCGGCGCGGCTTCGCGAAGAGCGTATTCTGGTTTCTGCGCGGCGCGGGAAACTGCGCATCTCGCCGCATTTCTATAACGATGAGAGAGATGTGGAATTACTGAGTAGGTCGATGCCGTCTGGTTCCCTGCGGCGCTGAAGAACAATCGCGATTGTGAAGCCGCATAGCATCAGGACGAAGCCCGCATACACGGAGAGCGGCCTGTAGTTCATCACGATCTCGTGCCCGCCTGGGGGGACGACCACGCCCCGGATGACGGTGTTCACCTTCCAGAGCTTCGCAGACTTTCCGTCCACCTGCGCCCGCCACCCGGGGTAGTAGGAATCGCTAACGATCACAAGTCCGGTGCAAGCCATCGTCACGCCGACATGGACCGACGAAAGATCTTCCCGGAAGCCATTGACCCGGTCCTCACCTCCGCATTTCTCGAGCGATGGGGGTTTTCCAGTCATCACCGCCGTGGAGCGCAAATCGAATGGGCCGTCGCGAACCAGCGCCGCGGCGCGATCTTCATCCGGCGCAGTGCGCAGTTCGTGAACGGTCCACGCGCGTGGAAACGCAGCGGGGTTCGCAAACACCTTCAGTCCGCTTGCACCGGTAAAGAGATCCTGCTGCCCGCCGCGCGTAGAAACTTTGCTTACCGTGTAGTTCTCGCCGTACATGCGCGAGAGCCGGTCGGAATTCCAGCCCAAACGATAGGTATCGGCCAACATGCCGTTCGTATATTCTTCGGGAGCGTCGATGCCATACCAGTTGCCAAAGTTGAAGCTAATATCCTTGTTGTTGAGTTCCGCCCGCTTCGGATCGGGCCGGGAGCGCAAGAAGTCCGCGACGTCTTGATTGTCGAAGAGAGGTTTCAAGAATGCCGCGCGGCCTTTGTCGTCTTTGTGGGCGTAATTCCAGTCTGACTCGACGCCCTGCTCAATCATCATGGATGCGCAGAGCAGGACGACCACGCCAGTGCGTCCGAGCACCCCGCGATTCCAGGCCAACAAGATCCCCGCGGCCCCCAACGCAATCAGCGCGATCATGCCTACACGGGGATCGCCTTGCGCAATGGTGCTGGTCACGGCCGGCTGAAGAAACCTTGTCAGCAGGAATAGCGAGAAGGTTAGTATCGCAAACGATACCAAGACGGCGCCCACCTGGGGCAACACCTTTCTCGCGCCGCCCGCGAGAAGCTGGTCGACGCCGAAAGCGGCAAGCACAGCGACCGAGATGCCGAAGACACTTAGCGCGACCATTGGTTCACGGGCTTTCTCGACGAGCGGGACCAGCGCGTAGAACAAACCATAGAAGACGTCGTTCTTGGCAAGCGCGAACAGGAACGCGCTGAGGCCGAGCATCGCGAAGACCCTGACCTCGATCCGCCGGAACGCGCACAAAACCGCAATGGCCGCCAGGCTGAGGCCCACGACTCCGATGAAAGGGTCCCAATATAGCGCCGTCCCGCCCGGAACGACAAGGTGCAACATATCGGGGACGGAAAAGGCAAACAGCCCGTGCTCGGGAAAGGGGACTGTGTCGTTCCATGCGGTCGGACCGCTGCTGACCCATCGAAGAGAGAGCTGGCCGGACTCGGCGGCGGGCAGGGCTTGGACGGATGCGACCGAAACGAAGACGACGAACATGACGGCGAGCCGGCAGCCTCCTCGAAATCTTGCGCCCGGGCGCCGGATGAGGAACGTAAGGCCAGCCCCAAAACTAGCCAGCGTCAGGTAAATCGCCGGCGCGTGGTGCCCGCCCAGCCACGCGAGGCCAAGCGCGACGCCCGCCCACGCCGCGTTCTTCAGGGGCGCTCTGCCGCGCAGGCTCCGCATCAGGAACAAAAACAGCAGCGGACCCCACATCGCGACAAGGACAAACTGCGGCCATCCCGTGTTTCCGATTCCGCTTGATGTCGCGTAGAGCAATCCTCCGGCTAGCGCGGCGGCGCGCGAGCAACCCAGATCGCGGCAAAGCCAGAACGCAAATAGCGCGACCGCACAGTGAATCAGCACGATCCAAATCTGAACGAACCACATCTGGATGTGGCCGTTGCTATCCAGCGGCCCGAGCGCCAGCAGATAGCTGAGCGGGCTACACAGAACAAACGCGAGCTGGCCGATGATCGTATGCCCGAACCACTCGTAAGGGCTCCACAAAGCTATGGTTCCGCTTTGAAGGGCGTGCACCTGAAGCTCCATCCAAGGCAGATCCAGATTCGCCATGTCGGGATGTTCCAGAACGCTGTACTGGCCAGAGAGCAGAATTTTCCAGTAGACCGCGCAGACCGCGGCGATCAGGAACAACTGAGCGCGACAGGTCTGAAAAAGCCGCTTCATGGCGACACCGTTATTGTGCTTCCCGAGAGGGACTCGCGGCCGACGGCGATTTTGGGGAGGCGGTCGCCCAGGGGCCGCCTCTTCTTTGCGTCGCACGAGGAAGGCCGTGAGGATGAGCCCGGCTAGCGCACACGCGACGCCGAGATAGACGGAACCGGGCCGGTAGTTCATCTCGATCCTGTGCCTACCGCTTCCGGCAGCGACGCCGCGAAATGACGTGTCCACTTTCCAGATGCGCGCGGGCTTTCCGTCAACGGTTGCGACCCAGCCGGGAAACCAGTTATCACTCACCACGGCTAATCCCGGGCAGGCCATGTTTACGCTAACGCTCACGCGCGAAGGCGTTTCGGAAACCGGTTCTAATGTGTCCGGCGCGCTGCACGATTCGACTGGCGGTTTCTCGCCGGCCATCACGACCGTGGTTTTCAAATCGAAATTCCCGTCGCGCACCAGGTCCGCGCCTCGGTCTTCATCGGGCGCCGCGGTGATCTGATGAACGGTCCAGGCGCGGGGGAACGCTTGCGGATTGCGGAAGATCTTCAATCCCGAAGAACCGGTGAAGACCTCTTGCTGGCCAGGTCGCGTGGGCGTCTTGGCGATGGTGTATCCGATCCCATACAACTGCGCCATGCGGTCCTGCCACCAGTTCAGGCGGAGCGTTTCGGCGGGTGCGGACGGGGTATACTCCACCACCGTGTCGACGCGGTACCAATCGCCGAAGTTGAACGCGATGTCTTTGCGGTCCATCTCTACTCGAAAGGGGCCGGGCTGCTTCCGGAGGAAATCCGCGAGGTCCTGCGTCTTGGAAAGCGGGGCCAGAAGTACGGCGCCCTTATCGGATTGGTGCAACCAGCGCGAGCCGGTTTCATTGCCCTGCTCAAGCAGTAGCAGGAAGCCGATGGCGGCGATCGAGGGGCGTTTGGCGTGTAGCGCTGCAGCCAGAAGCAGGGCGATCAATGCGATCATGCCGATGCGCGGATCGGTATCGACGATGGCGCTCGTCACCGTGGGGCGCAGAAAGGCCATGAGGTAGAAGAACCCGAACACGCCGACGCCAAACCAGACCAGGGCGCGCTTGATGGCCGGTAGCGAGAATTGCGTGGGGAACTCGTGCAGGCGGTCCGCTCCGAACGCCACCAGACCCGCCATTCCGAACTCAAAAACGCTGAGCGCGAGAATAGGCTCGCGAGCTTTTCGGACGAACGGGACGAGGGAGTAGAGCACGCCGTAAAGGAAGTCGGAACGCGCCATGGAGTAGAGCACCGCGCCGGCGGCCAGAGCCAGAAAGATGCGGACTTCGCGACGCCGGCAATCCGTCCAGACGGCCAGCACCGCCAGGCTCAGCGCCACAACGCCGGTGAACGGATCGCCCATCATGCCGTTGCCGCCGGGAACCAGGATGTGAAGCAGGTTCTGCGGCGCGAGGCTGAATTCGTCGTGCTCGGTATAGGGGATTTCGTCGTTCCATTGCTTGACTCCCGTAGCCGTCCACCGCACGGCGCGGTTGCCGTATTCGAGCGACGGCAGGATCTGCACGGCGCCCACCAGGACGCAGATGAGGAGCAGGACCGCGGACCTCGGAATGGTTTGACTGCGATTCGTTATGCAATAGTAGACGCAAACTGCGCCAACCGCCAGGCTGAGAGTCAGCGCCGGGCCATGGTGCCCTCCGCACCACGCGAGGCCAAGTGCAAATCCTGCGAGCGCGGCATTCTTCAGTGGCGCGCGCCCGCGCATGCTTCGCAGAAGAAACAGGAAGACGAGCGGCCCCCACAGAGCGGACTCCACCATTTGCGGCCAGGGCGTGTTCCCTAGGAAACCGGCCGTTCCATAGAACAGCGCACCGATCGTCGCGGCGGGCTTGCGGCAGCCGAGATCGCGAAACAGGAAATAGGCGAACCAGGCGGCAGTGACGTGCAGGAACACGAACCAAATGTGAACCGCGTAGATCTGAATGTGGCCCTCGCGATCGAGCGGCGCCAGCGCGAGCAGCCAGGTGAACGGGCTGAAGACGCCGGGCTGCAATTGACCGACCAACGACTGGCCGGCCCACTCATAGGGATCCCACAGAACTAGCGACCAGTGGCGGATGGCAAAGACCTGCACCTGTAGCCATGGCAGTACCTGATTCGCGTCGTCATAGTGTTCCAGAAAAGAATACTGGCTGGTGAGAACCAACTTCCAAAAAACGGCTACGACACCGGCCATAACGATGAGCGGCGCTTGCGCTTTCTCGAAAAAGGTTCGGACCCGGGAGAGGATCGGCAAGGAGTCAGTATAGTGGACTGGGCTTGCGGATCGCGCTTTCACCGCCCGTGCCGCTTCATCTTGGAAAAGTGAAGAGTTCGACGAGCGCCCTCACGCGCTCTTTCTGACGGCTGCGTAGAAATCGCTTGGTTCTTGTGAGCTCAGCGATACCGTGAAGGCTCGCCCAAAACAATTCCGATAGAACCTCCGCCTTCGAGCCCTGCCCCTGAAACAACTTCAGGAGTTGGGCAAACGCGAATCGCATCTCCGGAGGAGTAGCCGCGTCATCGAATGGCACGCTCAGGCTGAGCGAAAACATCACTTCATACAGTGCTGGTGAAGACGCGGCGAACCCCAGATATGCGGCCGCGACCGATTCGACTGCATTTCCACCATTAACCCGTTTCCGTGCCTTCTCCAAAGCCACGCCGATCTCCTGGAAACCCTCGATAGCAACCGCGGCGAGAATTCCTTCGCGGCTTCCAAAATGAGAGTACAAGACGGGTTGGCTGTATGAAATTTCGTCGGATAGCCGACGGACGGTTACGTGGGACCACCCCTCAAGTTCCGCGATTCGTCGTGCGGCACTGAGAATCTGTGCCCGGCGGGCCTGCTTGTCACGCAGTTTTCGTTCCGCAATCCGGTTAGTTGCCATCGAAAGGAAGTATAGCGCCGCTAGGATCTAAGGTCGGCGAATGGATGAAACCTTTAAAAAGTGTTTTGCATCTGGTATAGTGTTGCTAGATTTTATAACAATAGAACATTCTATGTGCAAAGCTATACCAACGGTTTCTACATGTGACGGAGAGGAAGAAAACAGATGAACACGACAACAAGCTCGGAGAGTTCGACTTTGAGAAGGAATTCGCTGCTCTTCTGGTGCACTCTCGTGATACCGGTAGCCATCATCGGAATCGGCATCAACTTCATACTCAACCCGGTTGGGGCCTCAACTGCCTACGGCATTCCGATCCACGACCCAGCAGCCTTCCCTTTTATGTGGGTCAAGGGAATTCGCGACATCTTTTCGGGTCTCGTAGTCCTGACGTTCCTCTGGAGGGGAGACCGGCGCACCACCGCAATACTCTTCGCCATTGCAATTCTCATCCCGATCGGCGATGGGCTGGTCATTCTGAGCCATCTTGGATTTGCGCCGCCCATCTATATCCACTGGGGAACAGCGCTTTACATGGCGATTGTTGCCGTGTTTCTTCTGAGAAAAAAGGCCGCCTGACTGATGCCTGGGTGTAGCTTAGGGAGGAACTTATGATGGAACACCAGAATGTCCTTGTGATCATTGTCGCTGGGTTGATGGTTGGGAGTGAACTGACCATCGCCGCGTTTGTTCACCCAACCCTTGATCGGCTTCCGGATAATGTTCATCTCCCGGTGGCAAGCGCCCTGGCTCGCGTACTGGGGAGGTTCATGCCGTTTTGGTACATCCTCGTCTTCTTACTGACCTTGGCTGAGGCCTTGATCCAATGGCGCCAATCCGGCGGTTTACCGACCTGGTTTGCCACGTCGGCCATTTTGTGGGCGTTGGCGATTGTGTATTCGATCACTGCTTTGGTGCCAGTCAACAACCGCGTTGCATCATGGGAAAAGGTCGCCCCACCTGCCGATTGGAAGACATTTCGGAGCAGATGGGACCTGCTTCACCGCTGGCGTGTTATGCTCCTCACGATGGCTTTCGCGTTTCTAATCGTGGGAGCCGTTAGTAAATAGATAACTTTAAGCTCTCCCCAAGTGGGATAGCAAGTGCCTTGCGGGAGAATAAGTAATGAGCATTCCAGCGGATAACCTGAATCGCCATTTGACAGTGGCGTCTGCGGACGACCCCACCGCGGTCCATCTAAGTTTGGTCGGAAACACCTACACAATTCTGGTGAGCGGCGAGGACACGGCAGGGCGCTATTCGCTCATCGATATGTACGTGCCGCCTGGCGGTGGCCCACCTCCACACAGGCACGATTTTGAAGAATCTTTTACCGTGCTTGAAGGCGAAATTGAGGCCACGTTTCGCGGCGAGAAGCTCTCGCTGCGCGCGGGGCAGGTGATTCAGATTCCCGCCAATGCGCCGCATCAATTCCGGAACAACTCTGCGCAGCCGGCACGCCTCTTGTGCCTATGTTCGCCCGCGGGGCAGGAGGGGATGTTCAGGGAGATCGGAGTCGAGGTGCCAACCAGAACCACAGTGCCTCCAAAGCCAGAGGCAGCGACGGAAGAGGCGTTCAAAGCGAGGGCGCAAGCACTGGCTCCGAAATACAAGACCGAGTTTGTAGGGCCCACCCAAAAAACTTGTTGAGCCTCTCCAGCAGGAAGCATTTGTACCCAGCCGCACGATCGAAAAACGGGCTCTACCTGTCGATATAAGGGCTAGCTTTCCGTTAACCTAAGTTCGTCACGAAACGGGGAAAGACTAGCCTAACCCATTTAGAATCAGCTAGGCTATTGCCGAGTCTGCACTACATTCGCGGTTGAACTGGAGATGTGCGGGCAGACTGATGCCAAGTTGCCGAAGTGAAGCTCACGCCCCTGGTCTTCATGACCCAATCGATGGTTGAACCACCCACATTACATGCGCCGAGGCAGTGCCACAGATTGGTCTTCGGAGAGATGACCAGGCTCGGCGTGCGGTCCTCATGAAACGGACACCGCCCGATCAGCTCCGCGCCGCGCCGCTTCAGCTCGATGCCGAAGCCGGTCACCAGGCGCTCGATGGGGATTTCTTTCTTGAGCCGCTCGATCTCTTCGTCCGGTATCCGCGCCATC
>Ga0182012_10000210_pt1 | contig 65925 bp, 61 predicted proteins | sample 612S2SmetaG_FD_120486 | JGI IMG/M metagenome (GOLD analysis project Ga0182012, IMG submission 120486) | Permafrost microbial communities from Stordalen Mire, Sweden - 612S2S metaG | ecosystem: Environmental > Terrestrial > Soil > Wetlands > Permafrost | place: Sweden: Stordalen | collected... | reverse complement strand
CCTAACACGGATTCTGCATTCGCGCACCACTTTCCGAGCTCGGATCTTCTTTCGTGCGATCTGATACGCTTCCGAGGATATTGCAGCGGCTGTCCGCTTTATGAAATGTATAGGCGACACAGCTTTGGTCAGATTCGCAATCACGTTGACAGCTAGCCGCGGATGATGCGCTGAGCGATCGCAAAGCATCGCCAATCATTGCGCTTTTGTGATAGATGCAGGTCTCAATTCTCCCTGTCGCCCGCACGGGCCATGCCTGATCCGTTCTAATCACCGCATTGTAGCGCGGGTCCTGAAGCAGCGGGCCAACGTTGCTTTTCAGGTAACAGGAATTCTTCCACTTGTCGAAAATGAATCCCACGCACTTGCCGTCGGGTGTGGCCATACATCTGGCCAAGCAGTCCGAATAGGCGATGTTGTGGGTTATCTCGATGTCGTTCTGGTCGATATCGTAATTGACGAAGGTATTGAAGCTGACCGGCAAGGTCCTCTTGGCTGCCTCCTCCGCATTCGTCAGCCGGGCGCGGGCTTCCGGCGCCACACTGCAGGAATTCGCATCGCATTGCTGAACGAATGTGCGCAGCTGTCCGAGGTTCGCGCCTGCTGCATCCAGCGCCTTGCGGTCCGCCGCGATCTGAGCCAGCCGAGCCCGTTCCGCCTCATCCGCCTTCGCAAGACGATCGCGGGCTTCCAGCAGTACGGTGCAGGAATTCGCGGTGCATTGCTGAACGAATGTGCGCAACTGTCCGAGGTTCGTGCCTGCCGCATCCAGCGCCTTGCGGTCCGCGGCGATCTGCGCCAACCGAGCCCGTTCCGCCTCATCCGCCTTCGCAAGACGATCGCGGGCTTCCAGCAGTACGGCGCAGGAATTCGCGGTGCATTGCTGAACGAATGTGCGCAACTGTCCGAGGTTCGTGCCTGCCGCATCCAGCGCCTTGCGGTCCGCGGCGATCTGCGCCAGCCGGGCCCGGTCAACCTCTTCCGCCTTCGCAAGACGGTCGCGGGCTTCCGGCGCTACCGTGCAGGAATTCGCATTACATTGCTGGACGAATTTGCGCAGTTGGGCGATGTCGGCGCCTGCCGCATCCAGCGCCTTGCGGTCCGCGGCCATCTGCGCCAGCCGTGCCCGTTCCGCCTCCTCCGCCTTCGCAAGACGGTCGCGGGCTTGCGGCGCTACCGTGCAGGAGCTCGAGGTGCATTGCTGAACGAATGTGCGCAACTGTCCGAGGTTCGTGCCTGCCGCGTCCAGCGCCGCTCGGTCCGCCGCAGCCATCTGCGCGAGCCGGGACCGTTCCGCCTCCTCCGCTTTCGCAAGACGGTCTCGGGCTTGCTGCGCAACCGTGCAGGCGGTGGCGTTGCATTGCTGAACGAATATGCGCAGCGGCTCGAGACTGGTGCCCGCCGCGTCGAGCGCCTTCTGTTGCTCTATCGTCACCCCTGCCAGGCGGGCGCGTTCGGTCTCTTCCGACCTTGCCAGCCCGTCGCGGGCTTCGTGCTCCAATGGCTTTCGGCCCCCGATCAGCGCGGCGGCGACTCCGCCCAACAACAATAGTGCTGCGACCGCCGCATAACGACGCCAGTTTTCGGCGAAGCTAGATGCAATTGCACCGACTGCGCCGGGTGGACCCGGGGGTTGCGGCGGTTCGAGGCCCGACGTCGCCCTCAGCTGATCGAGCCTTGTCCTCGCAAGCTGGCTGAACCGGCCGTCCGGATGGAGCGTCAGGAATTGTTTCAACTCGCCCGGGTTCGACGACGTCTCGACGCAAGCCCAGGCCTCGGCCTCGGCACGCTCCCGAGCCAGGACATCAATCCGCTGCTTCACTTCGTTGATGAACTCGCCCTCAGGATCCTCCGCCAGAATATGTTCGAGTGCCTCGACGTCCGCACCGTTCTGGATGCGATCCAGCCTCAGGGTCTTCCGACGCGCCGCGATTTGCTTCTTGAACTTGGTCTTGGGATGATAGCGCAGAAATTCCTGGAGTTCGGCGTCGCTGGCGCGTCCTATTCGCCTGTCGGCGAGTGCGCGCGCCAGAGGCGCAAAGATGCCGTCCGGAAATTTCGCCAGAAAATCATGCAGTACGGTCAACGGAGCATCGTCCGGAAGATTTCTCCAGTAGAGCTCCTCGGTCGTCACCGCCGGCTTCTCCGAGGGCATATAGGCCCGGTTCAGGAAGAACGGGAGCCGGGTGACGTCGCCATGCTTTTCGTCCAGGCTAGTGATCTTCGGAACCGGGGCGTCCTGTCCAAGCCGTTCGCGGGTCGAACGCACGATTTCGTCCCTGACATCGAGCCAGGAAAGCATTTTCGCATCCCGCTGACAGGCTATTCCGTTGTTGAGGCAGTGGACGAAGGCTCCAGTGAACAGCGACAGCTTGTCGCTCTTCTTCGCCAGCGCGACGTCGAGACCACTGGTCGCCGCGAAAACGGCAATGCCGCGCTGCGTGATCGTCTCCCACAGGCTACGGTCGATCAAGGCTTCCGCCCCTCCCGCATCCATGAACTCCTGACTGATGACCGACCCCGAGTAGCAGGCGTCGAGAACGAAGAAGATGGTCTTCTGCGCGGAAATCCGCTCGACGTCCCGGATCAAGCCAATGACGTCCAGCATCGTGCCGTGGCGTCGATCTCTTCTGCTGTTGCGCAGGAACACGCGATATTCGCCGAAGGCGCGCGAAATGTCACCGTGACCACAGTAGTAGATGATGACGGTGTCGAAATCCTCGCTGACAAAATCGGTTATCTTCTCCAGCGTCTCGCTGGGCCGCGCCGGCTGGTCGTAAAGATTGAGCGATCTTACGCTGCAGTCGGGAACGATGTCAGGATCGCCAATGGTCTTGACGAACAGCTGCGCCGAGTTTGCAAATCTCGGATTGTTCAGCTCGCTGTGGTAGTCGTAAGTACTTGCTCCAAATATAACCACGCCCACTTTCGGCATGACTATTCCCTTGAAATTAAATTGATTTCACCTTCGATTTGGATTTTATCTTTGGTCGCGACGGCCTGGCCAAGGCCGATTTGATGCGCGGCAATGTCGAACTTAAAACGGGAAGCTTGACCCGGCCATCTTCGTTATCGATGACGGCGTCGCGGTGGTATTTGGACATGATCTGGTGGATGCAAGAAGCCAGCGTCGCAATTGACCCGATCGGCCCCAGCACTTGGTTCAACGCCTCAATACTGATCCAAAGCACACTGCCGACGTCCATGTTTTCCGCGGACGACTGCTTCAATGATATGGCTTCGGGGGGAACGCCGTCCTTACGAAGCGCCAGTTCCAATTCCTGCGCCAAAAGACTTGCTTCCGCACTGTTTTCCGAACTGAACGACAACTCCATCTTGAACCCCTTCGATGGACCTGCTTACTCCCTTTGACGTACTCTCACCTGACAAACTTACAACCTGGCGCAGCAACACGCAAACGTGGCATAAGGGGGCTTTCACATCTTGCGGGAAACTTTTCGTGACCGCCGTGTCGGCGGCGCCAGCGTTTCTGCGCGCCATCACGTCGCCATTACCCGTTAGGTGGGCATTCGGCGAATCTGGAGCGCGCAGGCCAGAGCGCCAAATAGCGCAGCATATTCCGCTGCTACCATCGCTTTTACAGCGACCCAATCCCGGATCGTCAACGCGCCCCGAGCGGTTCTCATTCCCTATCTCTCGTCGATGCGTCCCTTACTGCCCGCCTCGCCCGGCCGGCGCCGCAAACGCGATCAGCTCGGCGGCCGGGGGCTTGAAGAACTGGTGGTTGAGATCGTCAAGGATCGGGCAATCCTGCATATCAAGCTCTTCGGTGGCGCACAGAAACAGTTTTGCGCCGTCGAGCGGCGGCAAATAATAGTCGCGCGCACAGACGAGGCTGGTAGGTACCACAGCCTTTGGCAGCACCGTCAAGGCGTGTCCGGATTCCACTGCGATCATCCTGGCGTGGTGATCGGGGCTGGTCAGCGCGATGCGGTAGCCAAGGCCTGCCCTCTGCAGCGCCCGCATCATCGCATCGTCGGTGGTCAGTCCGGTCCCTGTCGCCAGCGGAATCGGTGAGCCCGGGCTCAATACGAATTTATGCGAGCGGACCCAGGTCAATTCCTCATGGCGCTGGCCGACCACGCGAAAAGAAGGGCTGAGCAGCAGGTCTGACGAACCCAATAACAGGCCGACATCCAGATGGCGCTCGTGCAACGCCCTTGCGAGCTCGGCCGATGAGCCGGCGTGAACGGTCGCATCGGGAAGGCTCTTCCGCATTCGCCCCAGCAGCGCCAGTTCGACATATTGTGTGCTGATGCCGAGCCTGATCGTGCGCTTGTTATCCGCGCAACCGCGCAGCCGCAGCAACTGTTCGTTGCCCTCCAGAATCTTTCTGGCATGCGTCAGGACGAGTTGTCCTAGCTCGGTCGGTGTCGAACCGTTTCCCGTTCGCTGGAAAATCCTGCCGCCGACAATTGTCTCGATACGCTTGAGCTGAGCGCTGATGGCCGGCTGGCTCAATCCCAGGATCTGAGCCGCCCTGGTGATACTTTCCGTTTCCGCGACCGTGATGACGGCACGAAGAATTTCAGGCGGAATGTTCACACGTTCGTGCTGTCGGTGCATAGCCCGTCCCGGCCCAGGTTTCAGTTACCCCTTAAGCAACGCGACGCGCAGAATGCTCGACTTCCCTACCTTTCCACCGCTAGCATTCTCCGCAGCTTCTTCCTATCTCGTAGTGTTACGGGGTGTCCAACGTTGGCATTCCCCCGAGAGAGCCGCGATCACGCCGAGGCTAAACCGTTGCTCAAATGGGGGGCGAGCAGTTCGTTGAGCGCTGCCTGCTTCGAGGCCATCGACGCGGCGGCGCCGCCGCCGAGCGGATCCGGCAAGTCAGGCGTTGCACCTGGTAGCGAAGCCTTGCTGCTCTCATCCTTCATGGGCGCGCGCGAGAGCGCCGCGAGACGTAGCGCTTTTTGGATTTCATCCGAACTGGTACCGACCTTGAGCAGCGACAGGGTGATCAGCGTCATCACATCCGAGTTCGTGGCCTCCAGCGCAAACTGCGCTCTCCGTGCGGCGATCTCGGCCTCGGAGTTCGGGTAGAGTCTTGCAATATTGCTGGCGATCAAATGCCCGGCCGGTGAAGACTGCGCCGGTTCCTGCCTTGCAGAGGCCTGCTCGTCGGTCGCCATAGCCCGCGATGCCGCCGCCAACTGCAGCGAAGTGCGAATCTCCGCCGGCGTCGTCCCGATCTTGAGCAGCCAGAGCGTTAAAAGAGCCTTAATGTCGGACATCACTATTGCGGGGCTTTGCATTGATTTTTCTCGCTTTCCTGGATTAGAGGGACCGTTCTCCGGGGCTCGACTCGGGCGATGCCTTCGCCGTCCCGATCTCCGGAAAAATTAATGGATCATGGTGAACAACGGCCTTTTATCTACCGCAGCCCCTGACGTCGGCCCCATCAATGCTGATGGCCTCATCGTAATTGATGGACCCATCAAAATTGATGATGTCGGAAACGCCGGCTTCGCGATCAGATGATGACGATCATGGCCGCTAAAGCACTTCCAGCACCAGTTCCATCGTCATCAGCACCGGATTGTCGCCGCTCTTTAGGCGGCCCTCGGCGATGCCGCCAAGATAATCGACCAGCGCGACAATCAGCTCGGCCTCCAGGCCGCCGCCCTCACCTGAAACGACCGTCCCGGAACTCAAGGCCATTTCGGTGGCAAACGGCTCGACGGCACGACCGTCGGCGAATCTTGCGCCGATGATGCTGCCGACGCCGCCATGAATCTCGGCGCGAATGATCTCCTGTTCCCGGCAAAAAACCTCGAGCGCGCCTGCAAAATCCTGGTTCGGCCGCAGCCGCATCGCCACTGCGCGGCCGGTGGTCGCCGCTCCGCATCGCGGTGACGAAAGCGGTCCAAACAATATGAAATTGGTCTCGGGGTCAGTTTCGGCGGTAAAGGTCGCGCCATCGATACCGAATGCATCCACCTGGAAAGCTTCGGCAACCATGGTTTCCTCAGGCAATATATGGCCTCCACCGGCCCGGCCATCGGCCTCCGTCCATATGGCGTGACAATGGAAGAAAGGGGCGCCGTCGCGAACGCCTGAGGTCATCGCTCCCATCTTGAGCCGGGTGACGCCGGCGGGACGAAAGGTCTCGCTGTAGAAGGCCGCGTTGGCCCCGGTCTTGGACAATGCCGGCATCACGTAAGCGAGGGGGCCGAGTGCTCCGCCCCTGAAATTCAAGACGCCGCCGGAAAATCCTTCCGCGGCAAAGCCGCGACGCGCCGCTTCCAGCAGCGGCATGCCCGCCTGCAGCGTAAAGGTGAAGGCGCGGCCCTGCGCTTCGACCCATTGAATGCGCTCGGGCGCGGGCGGTCCGGGTTGCACGATACGACGCATCGTCAACTCGCGGGCTTGGCGATGGCATCGAGCAGCCCGCGCGCCGCCAATTCGTCGCGTACCAGCCGCTTCGGCACCTTGCCATAACCGGATTTTGGCAGCGCCTCCCAAAACAAAAACCGCTTGGGCATCTTGTAGCGCGGCAATTTGGTCGCGAGGTAGCCGGCCAGTTCCAACTCCGTCAGCGTGTCAGCGCCCTCCCGCACGACGCAGACGGCCACGCCGACCTCCCCCCAGAACGGGTCGGGCACGCCGAGCACCGCCACTTCGCCGATTGCAGGGTGGGTGAGGATCTTTTCCTCGACCTCGCGCGGATAGATGTTGGAGCCGCCGGATATGTACATGTCGGAAGCCCGGCCGGTGATATAGACAAAGCCCTGTTCGTCGATGTGGCCGAGATCGCCGGTGCGGAACCAGCCGTCGCGAAAGGCCTTGGCATTGGCCTCGGGGTTATCGTAGTAGCCGGCGAATACGGCGGGGCCGATGACGCAGATTTCGCCGGTCTCGAAGGGTTTGAGTTCGCGTCCGTCGTCGCCCTGGATCTGGACCTGCATGCCCGTGCGCTCGAAGCCGCAGGTGCCGATGCGCGCCTGCGGTCCATCCTCAGTGTCGTGCAAATCGCCCGGCAGCACCGTGATGTTGCCGGTGACTTCGCCGAGCCCAAAATATTGCACCAACACCTTGCCGAGTTTTCTCAGTGCGGCCTGCTGATCCCTGCGGTACATCGGCGCGCCGGCATAGATGACCTGGCGCAGCGATGAGTGATCGTAACGATCGACCGCGCCATGCTCGACCATCATCTTCAGAATGGTCGGCACCGTAAACATGTTGCTGACATGGTATCGCTCGATCAGCCGAAAAGCCTCGTCGATATCCAAACGCTCGGTGGGAAGCAGGATGGTCGGCACGCCGCGCGCGGTCTGGACGAGCTGATGCACGCCGGCACCGTGCGACAGCGGCGCCACCACCAGCGACGCATCGTGCTCGGTGGTGCCCGGCATCAGGTCGGCGAGGTGGTTGGTGACGACAAAGGCCATCTGGCCGTGGGTCAGCACCGCCGCCTTGGAACGTCCCGTCGTGCCAGAGGTGAAGAAGAACCAGCAGGGATCGTCGTACTCGACCGGCGTGTTGTCGGCTACGGCGTTGGCATACGCAGCCATCGCGGCGCGGACGGAGGTCTCGCCGAGCGTCCCTTCTCCGATCTGCCAAGTGAAACCGAGCGCCGGGCTCGATGCCTGAACCGCCGCCGCATGGTCCGGAAAATCGCCGTGACATAGGAAGGCCTTGGCGCCTGAAGCAGTGGCCAGATAGGTCACTTCGTCCGGCATCAGCCTGAAATTGGTAGGCACCCAGACCGCGCCGAGGCGAAAGGCGGCAAACATCGACCAGAACATCTCGTCGCAATTTTTGGAATGGACCAGGATGCGGTCGCCCCTCTTGATGCCGCGCGCGGCCAGAGCGGCCGAAAGCTCCGAGACCCGGGTATCGATCTCGCGCCAGGTCCAGGACCGCTCGCCCCAGACCAGGCCGGTGCGCTCGGCAAACCGGCGGGCATTCTGGGTAAGCAAATAAGCAAGGTTCATGACCCGCCGCGACATCGGCGTGACACCGCCGGTCGGCACCGCCGGGGTGGCAGGCCCGGTCACCTCAGGCGCTCCCGCCGTTCACTCTTCACTTCCTTCCCGTCCAGATACCTGCCGCCAACAGCACCACGCCGACAACGCCGGCGACAGCGCCGTGCTTATAGTGCATGCGCGCCACGCCGGTCTCGTGACCGGGGAAGAAGCTGGGCAATTGATCCGCCGGCAACAGGAAATAGACGGCGGCGACAACCAGCAGCACGACGCCGAGCACGGTGAGGATGAGTTTCATGAATGGATCCTTTTTGAATGGACCGCCGGTGAATGTGCCCTCCCGCGGCCGCATCGACCGAGATCGAACCGAAGGTCCGATGCTCTGTTTATCGCCATCGCCTGCCGTGCCGCAAGCGTGGGCCGGCCCTAGGCTCCGCCTTGTCCCAGACATTTCCGGATCGTCCCGCAGAGGCCGCCGGGATCGCGAGGCGCCCCTCAGCCCGGAAACATCAAGTCGCCGTGGCCGCCAGCCGGGTTTCGATATGCGGCACGGCCTCCACCAGCTCACGGGTATAGGCGGTCTGCGGATTGTCGAACATGGCGCGGCTGTCGCCCTGTTCGACAATGCGGCCATTTCGCAGCACGATGGTTCGATCGCACATCATACGGACGACATTGAGGTCGTGGCTGACAAAAAGGAAAGCCAGGTCATCCTCGCGCCTCAAGCGATCCAGCAATTGCAGGACCACCGCCTGCACCGACACATCGAGCGCCGCCGTCGGCTCATCGAGCACCAAAAGACGTGGTCGGCAGGCGATGGCGCGGGCGATGCCGACGCGGGCCTTCTGGCCGCCCGAGAGTTGATGCGGGAAGCGCGTCAAGAGATCGAGCGGCAGTCCAACCCGCTCAGCGCATTCCTCCACCCGCTGTCGCAGGTCGCCGCCCGAGCGTATCCCACAAAGCCGCAGCAGCGGGTGGGCAATGCAATCGAAGGCGGTAAAGCGTGGGTTGAGGCTGTCGTTCGGATCCTGAAAGACAATCTGGATATCCTTGCGAAAGGGCGAGCGATGAAAGTCGCGTGCCGGAATATGGCCGATCGACTGTCCGGCGAAGTTGATCGCGCCCTCGCTGGGGTCGATCAACCGGCAGATCATGCGTGAGGTGGTACTCTTGCCGGAACCGGATTCACCGACCAGGCCGACGCTCTCGCCGGGGTTTATCATCATCGAAAAGTCCGCTACTGCCGGCGGGCCCTGGTCGAAACGTTTTGCGAGCTTCTGCACCTCAAGGAGCGGCGGCGTACCTGGCTCGGGCGGAGGTCTCGGCGCAACCCGCACCGCAACGCAGGGTCCCCGCTCCTCGTCCGCCACCAGGTCTGAGATGCGGGAACTGGCCGTGGGCGACGCAGCAACAAGGCGCTTGGTGTAGGGGTGCCGCGGCGCACGGAACAGTATCTTCGGCTCGGCTTCCTCCACCAGGCGGCCCTGCTCCATCACCACGACCCGGTGACAGTACCTTGCCGCGAGACCGAGATCATGGGTGATCAGTATCGTCGCCATGCCGCGGTCGGCCGCAATGCCGGTCAACAGCTCCAGCACGACCCTCTGCGTCGTGACGTCTAGGCCGGTTGTCGGTTCGTCGGCAATCAGGAGCGCCGGGTTGCAGGAAATGGCCATCGCGATCATGACGCGCTGGCACATGCCGCCGGACAGTTCATGCGGATAGGCCGTCAAGCGCTGTTCCGGATCGCGAATTTGCACGGCGCGCAGCAGCCGCAGCGTCTCGGCGCGCGCTTGCCCCCTCGCCATAGGCCTATGAGCCGAGATGGCATCGGCAATCTGTTCGCCGATGGCGCGGATCGGATTCAGCGCCGCACGCGGATTCTGGAAAATCATCGCCATCGCGGTGCCTTGCAGGCCACGGAAATCACTGTCCGGTATTTTCGTGATGTCCTGCCCGCGAAACAGGATATGGCCGCCCGTGATCCTCCCGGCTACATCGAGCAGCCGCGTGATCGCGAAACCGGTGACGGATTTGCCCGAGCCGCTCTCGCCGACGAGGCCGAGCATCTCGCCCTCGCCGAGCGACAGCGTCACACCACGGACCGCTTCGACCAAGCCACGTCGTGTCGAGAAGGTAACGTGCAGGTCGCTCAATGCCAGAAGCGATGAGGTCATGTTCGCATGCGGGGATCGAGGATGTCGCGGACCCCGTCGCCGAGCAGGTTGAAACACAGCACCGCCAGCATCAAAGCCAGACCCGGAAAGGCGACCAGCCACCACTTGCCGGCAGAAATGAAGCGTGCGCCCTCGGCGACCATGATGCCCCACTCCGGCGTCGGCGGCTTGACGCCGAGACCGATAAAGGAAAGTCCGGCGGCATTGAGGATCGCCCAGCCGAGATTGAGCGAGATCTGCACCGCCATGGCCGGCAGCACGTTCGGCAAGAGGAAGCGCAGCACCACCGAGAGATGGCTGTCGCCACAGGCCCGCGCCGCCTCGACCCAGCCGAGATTGCGGCGGACATTGACCTCCGCCCGGGCAAAGCGGATGTAGAAGGGCAGATTGATAAAGGCCGTTGCGATGACAATGTTCTCGACGCGATTGCCGAACGCCGCGACCATCGCCATCGCCAGCACGAACAACGGAAAGGCCATCAGAACGTCGACCAGCCGGCCGACCGAGCGATCGAGCCGGCCGCCGGCGTAGCCGCAGATCGCGCCGATGACGGCGCCGATGGCAAACGAAATTCCGACCGCCGAGACGGCTATGGCGAGATCGAGCCGTGCCGCCACGATCAGGCGGCTGAAAACATCGCGGCCCAGTTGATCGGTGCCGGCCAGGTGCGCCGCGCTCGGGGGCACCAGGGCGTGCGGCACATCCGAGACAATCGGATCGTACGGCACAATCGAGGGCCCGGCGATGGCGATGAACATCAGCAGCAACACCCCGGCAGCGGCTACCCCAGTTAAGGGGTTGCCGCGCAGAATCCAGCCGGCATGGCGAAGCGTCGCGCCGGTCATCCGATCGTCACCCTGGGATCAGCGATGCCGTAGAGCATATCCACGACAAGATTGACGATGACGAACACGCTCGCCATCAGGAGCACGAAACCCTGTACCGGCGCGTAGTCGGAGGCGAGCAGCGCATCGAGCGCATAGGAAGCGACGCCCGGCCAGGAAAATACCTTCTCCACCAGGACATTGGCGCCGAGCATGGTCGAGAACACGATACCGGCGATGGTGATCACCGGCAGGATGGCGTTGCGCAACGCGTAGGTGACGACGACCCGCCACCACGGCAGGCCAACGGAACGGGCCGTGCGAACAAAATCGCTGCCGAGCGAAACCAGCATCGAGGCCCGCGTAATACGCGCCAGCGGCGCCACCACGAACAGCGCCATGCTCAGCGCCGGCAGTATCAGTTGCCTGAAGGCGGCCCACCATCCCTCGATATCGCCGGCGAGCAGGAAGTCGATCAAGAGGAAACCGGTCCGCGTCGGCGGCAGTGAAGCGAAGATATCGACACGACCGGTCGGGTCAGGCGCGAGACCCAACAGGTAATAGAAGACATAGATCAGCAAAAGGCCGGAAACGAAGGTCGGCACGCAGACGCCGAGCGCACAGAAAAATCGGACACCGTGGTCAATGATAGAGCCCGGCTTCAGTGCCGCCAGCACTCCAAGCGGCACCGCCGACACCAGCGCGATCAACAGCGCCGTGAGCGTGAGTTCCAGCGAGGCCGGTAATCGCTCGCGCAGATCTGATGTCACGAGCTGTCCCGTCATCATCGATCTGCCGAGGTTGCCGCGGCCAACATCATAGAGATAAAACATCAGTTGTTCCGGCACCGGCTTGTCGAGGCCCATTTGCTTGCGGATCACCTCGATCTCCTCCTTGCCGGCATTCGGCCCGGAGGCAAAGAACACCGCCGGATCGCCCGGCAGCAGCCGCATCAGCACGAAGGTGAAGACCAGCACCCCCAGGAGCGCCGGAAGCGAGGACAGGAAGCGGCGCCCTGCCCGTATCACGGTCGCTGCCAGGGCCGCCATCATAGGGACCGGCTACTTGCGGCTTAGATCGCGATAATCGATCTGGCGGTGGAACTGGTAGGTATATCCTTCGATCGAGGGGGCCATGACCGCGTCCTGGCTGGGCTGCCACAGCGGAATCTGCGGCATCTGGTTGAAATGGATCGCGTTGAGCTTCCTGCCCTCTTCCTCGTACTTGGCCTTGTCAGGTTCGAAGCGGGCCTGCTGCGCGATCGCCACCAATTGGGGATCGTCGATCGATGCATAGTTCCAGCGTTGATTGCCGGTGTAGAAATTGCGGTAGAAATAGTCGGTCGATGGCAGCCAGGCGACGATGCCTTCGGTAAAAAATGGCAGCTTCTTCTCGTTGATCTCGGTCGACATCTGCGCGTCAGGCAGTTTCCGGATATCGACAGTGATGCCGATCTTGGCCAGCGATTCCTTCACCAAGGCCGCCATCGGTTCGGCAGTCGACGCCTGGCCGACGTTGAAGCTGAAGGTGGTCGAAAAGCCGTCCTTCATGCCGGCCGCGGCCAGATAACCCCTGGCTTTTTCGAGATCGAGCTTAACCGGCTGCGGGATCGGATAGGCGCCGCTCGGCGGCTCGCCATCGGCCCAGGTCGCGCCAAACAAGGGCGCGCCACGGCCGAACAGAGCCGCCTTGAACATGCCCTCATAGGGAAGCGCGTAGGCGATGGCGCGCCGCACATTGATGTTGTCGAAGGGCGGGATCCGATTGTTCATCGAAATGAAGGTGACGGCGTTATATTGTGGCGTCGAGATCACCTTCAGCTTGCCCTTGGCCTCGAGCGATTGAACATCGCTCGCCTGTAGATCGATGACAAGATCGGCGTCACCGCGCTCGACCAGGTTGGCGCGCGTCGCCGGTTCCGGTACCGACTGGATGATCACTCTTTTAAAGAACGCCGGCTTGTCCGCGGTGCCGCGATTCCAGGCCTGGTTGCGTGTCATGATCACCTGTTCGCCCGGCTTGAACGTTTCGATCTGATAGGCGCCACTGCCCGCGGCATGCTCCTTCAGCCACGCCGTCGCCCAGGGATCTTCCGCCGTCGCGTGGTCCTTGGCGAGCTTGGAGTTGATGATGATCGGATAAACGGTGGCGAGATTGGGCAGGGCAAGCTTGTCCGGTTTCGGCAGCGTTACCTCGAAGGTCAAGGGATCAATCACCTTGAACTGATCGGCCGAAGTCAACGAACCCGTGAGAAGCTGTGCCTTGCCGAGCACCGGCGCGGTGACGGCGCGGTCAAGCGACCATTTCACGTCTTCCGCGGTAACCGCCGTACCGTCCTGAAACTTGGCGTCCTTGCGCAAGTGAAAGGTGATCTTCAGCCCGTCAGGACTGACGTCATAGGATTCCGCGAGCTCTCCTGTGATCTTGTCGAGATCAAAAACCCACTTGCCGTTGATCTGCTTGCGGCCGAAGGACACCAGCCGGTCATAGGTCGAGAGGCTCAGCGCAAAGGATTCGCGGGTGGAACCGGGAATATTCGGGTCGAGCGTATTGACGGTGGCTCCGGTCACGTAGCGCAACGTTTCCGAACGTGTTTGCGCCTGCAGCGGTCCGGCGGCCAGCGATGCTGCGATCAAGGTGGCGGCTGAAAGCAGACGCTTGGATGGGATAACGCTCATTGATTTGATCCTATTGGCATTTTTCCCAGCTTTAGGTTCTCAGCGGGAACGCCGAATTCGAAGCAAAGGGTGTGCCAACGTCGACTTGTTAACACGTTGCCGGTTACCGCGGCTAGCGGCCCACACCCCTCTTTCAACGCTGCTCCGCCGACGTCTGCGTCGCAACAACCGCCTGCGGCACATCATAGGCCTGGAACGAGGCCCAATGCCGCTTTATGTCGGCGCGAAACAATCCGCGTGTCAGCCCGTGCACGAGCTTCGGCACCGCGGTGGTCATCGCATTGATCGACGAGCCGGAGGGGCCAAAGCTCATGGTCGAGGCAATAGCGAAGACGTGTATATCAGCGATCCACGGCGCTTTTCCTGGCTCGCGTTCCGTCAGCGCGAAGTCGTCGGCCAGGTAGGGAAAACGTGAAAGCCGAGGGCTGCGTTCATCGATCGGCGGCTGGTAGCGATCGCCCCAGGTGGCGATATTGGCGGCACAGTGCCGCAACTCCCGCCGGAGCGCGAAGTCCATGTCGATACCGGTACCGCAGATCACGAAATCGGCGGTGAATTCGCCCCTTGGTGTCTGCAAATGAACGCCGCGACCCCGCTCTCGGGCGGCTTCGATTGGCGCGCCGACATGAAGGTGAAAAGTGGCGTGACGCGCACAGCGATCATAGGTTGCCTGCGGAAAGCCCTCGCGCATCTCGAGAATAGCACGCATGAAGCGCCATCGCCAAGCATCGTCCAAATCGCTGAAGTGTCGAAGGAAGCCGCGGAAGGTCAGCCAGCGATAGGGCTGAATCAATTGGATGTCCGCCCGGCGGCAGAACAAATGTACCGCTGCCGCACCGGCCTCCAGCGCTGCCGCCGCGTTGTCGAAGGCCGAGGCGCCAGCGCCGATCACCGCAACCTGCTTGCCGCGCAAGCCGGCGAAATCGATCGACCGGCCCATATGCGCGCATAACGAAGAGGGCAGACTGCGCAACGGCTCTGGAATGCTCCAGTCCCCCATGCCCTCCTGCCCCGTCGCCAGCACGATTTTGCGCGCATAAAGAATTTCGACGCCGGCGGCGCTTTCAACCGACACCGCCAGCAGTCCGCACGCCGCCGGCGCGATCTCCAAGACCTCGCAGCCATTGCGCACCGGAAGGGCTGTGACGCGCCTGAACCAGAGCAGATACTCGGCCCACCGCTCGCGCGGGATGAATTCCAGATTGCACCAATCTTCCAATCCGTAGCGCGCCTCGTGCCAGGATTGGTAGGTCAGGCTGGCAACATCCAGGTCGGGGCCGGTGTAATGCTTCGGACTGCGCAGCGTGGGCATGCGGGCATAGGTAAGCCACGGCCCTTCCCGCCCTTGCCCGGCCTTGTCCAGCACCAGAATGTTGGTCACCCGCGAGCGCATCAGACCGAAGGCCGTGGCGATACCCGATTGGCCAGCTCCCACCACCAGCACGTCGAGCGCCGGCTTGCCGTCCGGTCCCTGTTTGGGCACAAGCCAATCGGCATCCGGATGCGCCGTCCTGGCGAGATCGTCGCGGACCCTTGCTTCGAGATCGATCAGAGAACCCGTCATGCCGCGAGCCAGCCGCCATCCACCACCATCACGGTGCCGGTCGTGAAGGAAGAGGCATCACTGGCAAGATGCAGTGCGGCCTCGGCGACTTCCTCTGCTTTGCCGAAGCGCTGCATGGCATGGCGATTCCGGGAGGCTTCACGGACCGGCTCAGGGTCGGCGTAACGGGCAAAACTGCGTCGCAGCATTGGCGTATCGATCGCGCCGGGTGCGATGGCGTTGACGCGGATGCCGTCGCTGGCGAAATCGAGCGCCATGGTCCGGCTCAGGCTGATGATGGCGCCCTTGGCGGCAATATAGGCGCTGTTGTTCCTGCCGCCGGCGATCGCCAGCTGCGACGCCAGCGTGATGATCGAGCCGCCACTGTGCCGCTGCATCTCCGGCACCGCCGCCCGCGACCAGAGCCACGTGCCGCCGACATTGGTGCGGAACACCGCATCCCAATCGGCGGGTTCTGTCGTCACCACCGTGCCGCCGCAGGAGTAGCCGGCGGCCGTCATCAGCACATCGAGCCGGCCGCGCCGCGTCATGACATCGGCGATCGTGCGTTGCGCGAAATCAGCCTCCCCGACGTCGCCGACGTGGGCCGATGCTGCACCCTTGGTGGCCTCCACCGCCGCCAAGGTCTGCTGCAAGCCCGCACCATCACGATCGACCAGCGCAACGAAGGCCCCCTCTTGCGCGAACAGCACCGCGCTGGCGCGGCCGATCCCGGAGCCAGCTCCGGTGATGATTGCCGTCTTCTCCGCCAGTCTCATGTCAGGTTTCCCCTTCCATGCCGCATCCACCAACTCAAATAGTCCGCGGCTGAATCGGCGCATCCGAACCGAGCGCGCCATCCGAACTCCTGCGCCAGGCGTGAAACCGAAAGCGGGGCACGGTCGGTGGCGCTGTGAAGGTCGACCGTCGGCACCTCACCGACCTGGGCCAGCCGGCAAGCAAAGCTGGAATTCAGAGCCGTCAATGCCTCGCCCCACTGCAGCGCCGACCATTCCACGCCGGTCGAAACGTTGTAGAGGCGGTGCTTCAGCGTTTCGGTTTCGATCAGCAGCGTCACGGCGTCAGCGACGTCGGGCGCATAGATCCAGTCGCGGACGCCGGGGCGCGGCAGAATGGCTTCGCGGCCACGTTGCATGGCCCATATCATCTGCGCCTGCGGACTCAGCGTATCCCGTACCCCGGTCGCCCGCTCCCAGGGCCCGAAAACGGCGCTGAGCCGGACACTGACAAAGTCGCTTTGCCAGAGATCCGCGAGGCGGGATGCCACCTTCTCGGACGCGAATTTGGTGATGGCGTAAAGCGAAACCGGATCGCAGGCGGTCGCTTCATCCAGCGGCAGGTTGCGAAATGCGCTGGCGCCGTAAGCCGCGGCGGAAGACAGGTTGATGATGCGCCCGATACCGTGGCGCCGCGCCGCGATCAGGATCGGCAGCTGCGCCAGGAGATTAATGCCAAGAATAGCCTCTGGATCGGCAGCCTCGCGTTCCGGACCGGCGGTGACGGCCGCGCCGAGAATGATCGCCTCGCAGCCGCCGGCAATCACGTCCTCGACCGCCTGTCGATTCGTGATATCGCCCTGCACGATCGTCAGGCGACCCGCGCCATCGGCCAAGATGTGCCCGGCGGCGGGCGGCAAGCCCGCGCGGTCGAATAACGTCACGGCGTGACTGCGGGCCAGTAGCGCCGCGGCGATATTGAGCCCCACAAAACCGGTGCCGCCGAAGACAAGGATTCTCATTTCTCAATCCGAAGGTGCGCAGTTCATGCTGATCGCGGCGGACAGCTCACAGCAGGATGGCACCGAAGTTCCGCTCGGGATCGATGTCCGATGTCAGGCGCCCGGTCGGTTTCGCCGCCTCGCCGCCGATGCGCGCGAGGAAGCGGCCGGAGCCTGCTTCGACCGAACGCTTGCCGTCGGCGATCACGACGCGCCCGCGCGACAGCACGGTGACCGGCCAGCCGCGCAGCCTGCGGCCGGCGTAAGGGGTATAGCCGGCCAGATCGTGCATCATCTCGTCGTTCAGAGTGACCTCACGCTGCGGATCCCAGATCGCGATATCCGCGTCGCTACCGATAGCAATGGAGCCCTTGCGCGGATGCAGATTGTAGATCTTGGCCGGCGCGGTCGCGGTCAGTTCAACGAACTTCTCGATCCCGAGGCGGCCCTTCGAAACCATGGCGTCGAACAGCAGCGGCAGACGTGCTTCCAGGCCCGGCAACCCGTTCGCCACTTGCTTGAAGGTGGGATGGGGTCCAGCGCGCAATTTGCCGCTTTCGTCGAAGCGATAGGGCGCGTGATCGGACGAAATGGTTTGCAGATCGCCGAGCGCAAGGGCCTGCCACAGGGCTTCCTGATCCGAGGCGCGGCGTGGCGGCGGGCTGCACATCCATTTGGCGCCCTCTGCGCCCGGCCTGTCGAGATCGTCGGCGGTGAGAAAGAGATATTGCGGGCATGTTTCCGCGAAGACCTTGAGGCCCTGACCGCGTGCATCTCGGATCACCTTGGCGCCTTCCGCCGTCGAGACGTGGAAGATCATGATCGGTTGATCGACCAGCGCGGCCATGCCGATCAACCGGTTGAAGGCCTCGGCCTCCGAAACCCGGGCATGGCTGATGGCGTGATACTTAGCGTCCGTATAGCCGCGCGCGAGCAGCCTTTTCACCATCCAGGAGATGATCCCGTGGTTCTCGGCATGGGCACAGAGCAGCGCACCACCGTCACGCGCCGCAAGCAGGATGTCCAGAAGCGGCTCATCGTCGATTTTCAGGCGGTCATAGGTCATGAATATCTTGATCGAGGCATGGCCCTGCTTGATCAGAACCGGCAGATCCACCTCCAACGTCTCTCGCGTCGGGTCTGCGATAATCATGTGAAAGGCATAGTCGATGACCGCGCCCCTTCTGGCGAGCGCGTGATACTCCTGCACTATCTCCGGCAATTTCATGCCGACGTGTTGAGCCGCGAACGAGATCACGGTGGTGGTGCCGCCGAAGGCCGCCGAGACCGTGGCGCTCTCGAAGGTATCGGCATTCATGATACCCGCCGCCGAGAGCTGTTCAATATGAGCATGGCTGTCGACGCCGCCTGGCAGGACAAATTTGCCGCGCGCGTCGATCTCGCGCCGACCGCCCGACAGACCGCGGCCAATGGCTGCGATCGTCTCACCGGTAATGGCGACATCTGCCTCGAACACGTCGCTCACGGTCGCGATGCGGCCGCCGCGTATCAGCAGATCGTAGGCGGGCTCGACCATGGCAAACTCCGAAGTATTGATATAAAACTCCTGCCATGCATGTCTTGACGCACAAGCCCTGCATCCACAAGACTTTGCACAGACGGGTCATCCCGCAGGAAAACACGATGTCTCGGCCGCGCATTCTCGTTATCAACCCTAATTCCAACGGCCTCGTCACGAAAGGGCTGGAGGACGCCTTGAGGCCGCTCGTCCTCGAGGGCGGACCGGAGATTGTCTGCGAGACGCTGGCCGAGGGGCCTTACGGGATCGAGAGTCAGGCCGATGTCGACCGTGTGGCGATGCCGCTGCGCCGTCTTGTGGAGGGCGACAATCGCTCGGCGGCCTTTGTCATTGCCTGCTACAGCGATCCGGGTCTGCACGTCTGCCGCGAAGCCACCGATCGGCCGGTTTTCGGCATCGCCGAGTGCGGTGTGCTGACGGCGCTCGCGCGCGCGGAAACCTTCGGCGTCATTGCGATCGCCGAGCGTTCGATTCGCCGTCATTTCCGCTATCTCAGGCAGATGGGATTGATGGAACGGCTGGCCGGAGAACGGCCGCTCAACGTCAGCGTGGCCGAAGCGGCATCGGGCGAAGCAACGCTTGCGAAGATGATCGAAGTCGGGCGCGCGCTGAAGCACGACGACGGAGCCGGCGCCATCGTCATGGGGTGTGCCGGCATGGCGCGTCATCGCCGACCGCTGGAGCAGGCGCTCGGCATCCCCGTGATCGATCCGACACAAGCGGCCGCGACCATGGCCCTTGGCGCGGTGCAGCTTGCGCATCACTGAGCTTCGCGTCATTTGTCGCTGACCGGTTCAGTTTTATCGTCGTCGCTCTTGACGCGCGCGAGCCACTGCGGGTGACTTTCGCGCGCCAGCGCGAAGGTGTCGCGCTGGGTGGCATAGAGGTTGCCAAACAGCCGTCCGACCGGCTGGTAGACGTCGAGATCGACATGCATCCTCGCCCTGTCGATCAGCCCGTCACGCGCGTGCAGCCGCAGCACCTCACCGACCAGAAGCTCGCGCCCGGGCCCAAAGGCAAGCGCGACGTGCCGACGGCACTCGAGCGCGAAGGGCGCGGCGGCCAACCGCGGCACGGCGATATCGATCGAAGGAAGCGTCTCAAGTCCTGTCGCCTCCACTTCACTTTCGCCGGGAGGAAAGTCGATCGCGCAATCGTTCATCGTAACCGCCAGTGCCTCATCCACCATATGGATAACGAACTGGCCAGTTCGGTGGATATTGCCTGTGGTGTCCTTGGGGCTGCGATCGGACTTGTGCTGCAGGCCCAGCACCACGAGCGGAGGATCTTCGGAAAAGACGTTGAAGAAGCTGAAGGGCGCTGCGTTGATGGCGCCGTTCTCATTGAGAGTCGTCACCAGTGCGATGGGGCGGGGCACGACGACACCACACAACAGCTTGTATCGGTCGTGCGGATTGAGTTCGCGGAAGCAAAAACTGGTCATCTAGTTTTCCGGCGGAGGTACCGCCCCGGTACGGCTGGTGATCAGACCATAGTGCTCGATGCGGCGATGCCTGGCAAAGTCGAAGATCGTCTTCTTGCCGAAGAGGGTCGCGTCGAGATCGCAGGGGTAAAGAAGAAGCTCGTCCTGCTCGCTCTTGGCCTCGACGACAATTTCGCCGTTTGGATCGACGATCAGACTGCCGCCGATCAAAGGAAAGCCATCCTCGACGCCGGCCTTGGCGACGGCGACCACCCATGTCGCATTCTGATAGGCGCCAGCCTGCACGGAGAGCCGGTTGTGGAACAAGCGCTTCTCCGGCCCCTCCTTGCTGTTCTGCGCGTTGACAGCGGGGGTGTTGTAGCCGATCAGCACCATCTCGACGCCCTGCAGGCCCATGACCCGATAAGTCTCGGGCCAGCGGCGATCGTTGCACACGGCCATGCCGAAAATACCTCCGAGGGTGCGCCAGACATTGAAGCCAAGATCGCCGGGCTCGAAGTAGCGTTTCTCCAGATGCTGAAAGGCGCGTTCCCTGTCGAACTCCGAATGGCCCGGCAGATGAACCTTGCGGTATTTTCCGACAATTCGAGCCGATCGATCGGTGAGGATGCAGGTGTTGAAATGATGCCCATCAGGCGTCAGCTCGGCATAGCCAAAGCTCATGGCCATTTGGTATCGGGCGGCTCGCTCGAACAACGTCTTGGTCGCCGCGTTCGGCATCTCCCGCTCAAACCAGGCATCGACCTCGGCCTGATCTTCCATGTACCAGCGCGGAAAAAATGTGGTGAGGGCGAGTTCGGGATAGATGATCAGTTCGGCGCCCCCGGCTTTGGCTTCGTCCATCAGCGCGATCATGCGCTTGACGACGGCTTCACGACCATCGGCTCTCTGAATGGGGCCCATCTGGGCGGCGGCGACGTTGATGACGCGCATGACAATTTCCTGAGTGCTCTTATTGAGGCTTTTTGCTTAAATATTCTGCAGTTCGACAGCTTTACGCCCTCGGAGTCCGTTCCGGCCCGACCGGCGCCGACAGTTAGAATTCCGTTTCACCCGGAGTCAATTGCAGAAAAGTCCAGGGGGCCTGCTCTGACTTTCGCGCGGTCCCGTCATCGGCCGCTGGCGCTAGAGTCAGGCTTTGCGGCTATCCGCCCATTTGATTGAAGGTGATCGCCGGCTGCGGGTTCGTGATGGATTATTTAACGAAGCATCCGAAGTTCGCGGATCCAGTCGGGTAAAAAAACCGGACCGAAAGCATAGTCCCGACAGAGCGCTCCGTAGCACTACGGACGTTAACCGGAAGGAAATGGCCTGTTAACGGGAGCGATGCAACGAAGGCCGCTCCATAACGCTCAACCTCAAATCCAAACGCGGGGAGTCGGCTATGCTCATCGTATCTCTTTTCGGCACGATCATGCGATACCTTCGCTATCAGTCGCAACTGATCAACATCGATGCGATCGACGATCGCATCCTGCACGATATCGGCCGCGAGCGCAGCGAGTTGCGAGCCGCGGCCTGGGAAGCCGCCGATCATGCGTGGGGCTGAGTTCCTGTCCCGAGATCCCAGGACCCGCCGCTAGCGAGCCCAGGGATTGGCGCTGAAACGCGCGTCAGTGCTTGATTTCCGGCGGCAGCTTGCCGCCATTGGCGGCGAGCTCGGCCATTACCTTCTTGTGCAACCAGATGTTCATGCTGGCGGAGTCGCTGCTATCGCCGCTATAGCCGAGCTCCTTGGCAAGCTCCTTGCGGGCCGCAAAGCTCGAATCGATATCAAGCGCCTTCATCAGATCCACGATCGAGGTGCGCCACTCCAGTTTTTCGCCCTTGGCGGCAGCCGCCTTGTCGACGATGGCCGCGACATCGACCGACTGCGGCGGCGCAACCGGGGCCGAGGGCGCGGCGGCGGACGATGCGGTCCTTGATCCCGTCGCGGCGGCCGCGCTGCTGCTCGTGGCCGCGCCGCCGGATGCGGCGCTGCTCGCTGTCGCGGCGTCGGCCTTGCCGCCAAAGATCGCGCTCATGATTTTTCCAAAAATACTCATCGTCTGCTCCTACGAATGGACTTGAAGAAGGTATCGAGCGCCAGAACCGCATCTTTCAGCCGCCGCGCCCACTCGATCACATCACTCCAGCCAGTTCAAATCGGCCGGGTGTGCAAGATGGCCTACTAATGCAAATGAGCCTCGCGGTGGCGGAAAAGCGGCGGAATGGCGCCGCACCAACAGCGGGCGGTTTGCACCGCGGCATGACCGCCTTCACTGAACCGTGAGCGGCTTCTGCCGCGAATGGGAGTACGCTCGGGCTTCAGTTCGCGACAAGGCCAGCTTCGGTTTCCAGTTTTCGCGTCTGGTCTGATCGTGATCATTTACAGCAAGCGGGCGTCTGCGCCTCGACCGGCGCGTAATAGGACCGCGGCGGCAAGGGAGACAGCGACCATGGCCACCCCATATCCCGGCAATGTCACACCGATGGCGCAGCCCGCGCAGGACGGCACGGCGGCGCCCATCATTCGAACCATCGGCCTGTCCGACCTGCACGAGGCGCTGCGTCTCGGCTGGGAAGATTTCAAGGCGGTGCCGAGCCATGCCATCATCCTCTGCGTGATCTATCCGGTGCTTGGGCTCGCGGTAGCGCGCGCCGTACTGGGATATTCGGTGCTGCCGCTGCTGTTCCCGTTGGCCGCGGGTTTTGCCCTGCTTGGTCCATTTGCCGCGCTTGGCCTGTACGAACTGAGCCGCCGCCGCGAGCTCGGCGAACAGCCGTCGGCCTGGGACGCGCTCGACGTGCTGCGATCCCCTTCGTTCGGCGCCATGCTCGGGCTGGGTGCACTACTGCTGGCGCTGTTCGTGACCTGGGTCGCCACCGCGCAGGCGATATATGTGGCGGCGTTTGGCTACCAGGCCGCGGCAAGCATGCCCGATTTCTTCGGGCGGGTGCTGACGACCACACAGGGATGGTGGCTGATCATCGTCGGCTGCGGCGTCGGTTTCCTGTTCGCCCTGGTGGCGCTGTGCATCAGCGTGATTTCGTTTCCGCTCATGCTCGATCGTCAAGCCGGCGCAGGCGACGCCATGGTGACGTCGCTGCGGGCCGTGGCACAAAACCCGATGCCCATGGCGGCGTGGGGATTGATCGTCGCGGCCCTGCTGGTGGCGGGATCGTTGCCGCTCTTCCTGGGCCTCGCCGTGGTGATCCCGCTGCTGGGACATGCCACCTGGCATCTCTATCGCAGGGTGATTGCGCCAGATCCCAATCCGCGGCCGCGGCCTGCCCGTCCGCAGCGCGAACGGCGCTCCGCCGCGGATTTCCCGGCCGCCTTGTTTCCTTGGCGCCGCAAGGACGGCGGCGCGTAGGCCAACCAGATAGGTCACCGGCCCTGAACTTCCGCCTGTCAACGTTTGGCCGGCGGATTTGCTGCGCTTATGCGGTCAGGATGAGCTCACGACAGATGTTCGGGGACGGTGCGAACCAGTCCATGGAATGCCGCGACAACGAGAAATAGCCATGTTTTGGCCGCGGTTGTGGATAACATCTGGTGACGTCGGGGCAAAACTGTTTAATCGAGACTGATTTGCGGAGCTGGTGGTCCCGATGAATTGTGCTTCTTTTCTCAAGGTCTTCGCCGTCTGCGCCGCACTGACCACAACCGGGGCTGCTGCATTCGCCGCAGCCCCCTGCGGTACCGGCAACTTCGCGGCCTGGCTCGACGATTTCAAAACTGAGGCGGCCGCAGCGGGCATTTCGCAGGCCGCCATCTCATCCGGCTTAAGTGGCGTGACGCTGGATCAGGGAGTGCTCTCCCGGGATCGCTCACAGAAGGTGTTCAGCCAGAGTTTCGAGGAGTTCTCGGGGCGAATGGTACCCCCCCGCCTGACCCGCGGCGCCAACATGATGAAGCAATATGGTTCGGTGCTCGGCCGCATCGAACAGGCTTATGGCGTGCCAGGCGAGGTACTGGTGGCGATCTGGGGGTTGGAGACGGATTTCGGCGTCAATACCGGTAAATTTCCGACGATTAGGTCGTTGGCGACGCTGGCTTATGATTGCCGGCGCGCGGAGACGTTCCGGGCTGAATTAATGGATGCGCTGCGTATCATCGAGCGCGGCGATCTCGCGCCATCGGACATGCGCGGCGCCTGGGCGGGCGAAATTGGCCAGACCCAGTTCATGCCCTCATCCTATCTCAAATACGCAGTCGATTTTGACGCCAATGGCCGCCGTGACCTGCTGCACAGCCCCCCCGACGTGCTGGCATCGACCGCGAATTATCTCGCTGCCTACGGCTGGCAGCGCGGCAAGGACTGGGAGCCCGGCAGCGCCAATTTCGCCGTACTTCAGCAATGGAACAAGAGCGAGGTCTATGCGCGGACCATCGCCAACTTCGCCAGCCAGCTCGCGCACGCGCCCTGAACGATCGGTGATCGAGGCTGAGCGGCCTCCGATTCGCCCGTATAAAGCCCGCCGGGTTCCCTTGGGCGGCCACTGGTTATAGTTCTCAATCCGGTCGCCTTTTATAATAGTGATTTCAAATTCATTTCATTTGAAAGCGCATGCGAATCGTGCATGCGACCTTGGCTGCTTCGGTAGCGAGAACCATCGCGGATTTCGCTTTCGATAGTTATTTATCTGTTGATACGCGAGCCCCCGACAGGCATCTATGTGCAGCGCACCATTGAAGAATATCCGTTGTTATACGGGGGATTTTGGGTCGCTATGGACGACTTCGGCGGTCCCGTTGGCGGACCCGTCGAGCCATGCTGAAAGGTTAATCGCTTCTTAACGGAGCCATGCGTCTCATGATTAGCTGCACCGCAGCATTTGTACTTCTGGTGTGAGGAATTTCGTTCTATATTCATTTCAACGATAGGCTCTCGCTAAGAGCTGAATCTTCACTACAAGGAGAACTTCCATGTTGCTATCGATCATCCGCATGATCCAGGCGTTCCGGGACTATCAACGCAATGTTGCGGAACTGTCCCAGCTCAGCGATCGCGAATTGGCCGATATTGGTCTTGACCGCTCGGACATCCCGCGCGTCGCCGCCGGTACTTATAATAGCTGATCCATTTTCCGACCGCTCGGATCCGATAGCGCCCGCCCCGCCGCGGGCGTTGTCGTATCCGGCGCTACGCGCTACCTCTGTGCCTATGACAGGCACCAGCTCCCTTCACGACTCCGTCCACATCGTTGGCGCCGGCCTTGCCGGCTCGGAAGCTGCCTGGCAGCTCGCCAGGTCTGGAGTCCGGGTGCTGTTGCATGAGATGCGCCCGGGGCGAATGACGGAAGCTCATCGCACCGACAGCCTCGCTGAGCTGGTGTGCTCCAACTCCTTCCGTTCGGACGACGCGGCCAATAACGCCGTGGGCTTGCTGCACGCCGAAATGCGTCGACTGGGTTCCCTGATCATGCGCGCCGCTGACAGCAACCAGGTTCCCGCCGGCGGTGCCCTGGCCGTCGACCGCGATGCATTTTCCGCCGCTGTCACGCAGGCGCTGCACGCGCATCCCTTGATCCACATCGAGCGCGGTGAAATCGACCACCTGCCGCCGGCGGATTGGGGCAGCGTCATCATCGCCACCGGACCCTTGACCTCTGCCGCCCTTGCCGAGGCGATCCGAGAGCTTACCGGCGAGGACGCGCTGGCGTTCTTCGATGCCATCGCTCCGATCGTGCACCGCGATTCCATCGATATGTCCAAAGCGTGGTTTCAGTCGCGCTACGACAAAATGGGCCCCGGAGGCACCGGCGCCGATTACATCAATTGCCCGCTCAATGCGGAACAATACGATGCCTTCGTTGAAGCCCTGTTGGCAGGGGAGAAGACTGAATTCAAGGCGTGGGAAATCGATACGCCCTATTTCGATGGCTGTTTGCCGATCGAGGTGATGGCCGAACGCGGCCGCGAAACGCTACGGCACGGGCCAATGAAGCCTGTCGGCCTCACCAATCCGCATCATCCGGCAGTGAAGGCTCACGCCATCGTGCAACTGCGCCAGGACAACAAGCTCGGCACGCTCTACAACATGGTCGGGTTCCAGACCAAACTGAAGCACGGGGCCCAGCAACGGATCTTCCGCACCATCCCCGGGCTCGAGCGGGCGGAATTCGCCAGGCTCGGAGGATTGCATCGAAATACCTTTCTGAATTCGCCAAAACTTCTCGACGCGCAATTGAGACTGCGCGCGCAGCCGCGGCTGCGCTTCGCCGGTCAAATGACCGGCTGCGAGGGTTATGTTGAATCGGCCGCGATTGGGCTGATCGCGGGTCTCTACGCCGCAGCCGAAGCCCGCTCGAGTTCGCTCATGCCGCCACCTTCGACCACGGCGCTGGGATCGCTGCTCGGTCATATTACCGGCGGCCACATCGAGACCATCGAGGCCGGCGGGCGCTCGTTTCAACCGATGAACATCAACTTTGGCCTGTTCCCGCCGCTGTTGAACCCACCGACACGGGGATCCGATGGCACGCGTCTGCGCGGTGCCGAGAAAACCGTCGCCAAGAAACAGGCGATCAGCGCGCGGGCGCTATCCGATCTCGAACGCTGGATGGCGGACCACCTGTCTATCGCGGCGGCGGCGTGAGCATTGCATGAGCCTGCCCAGGGACGACGCCGCGGTTCTGTCGGCACGCTGGACCGAAGGCGTGCTGCTCAAGCGCGACGTGTTTTCCACCGTCGAACGCGGCCGCTTCCGAAGACCGGACGGCGAGGTCGAGGCGGTGCTGCGTCGGCTCGACCAGGTGCCGTGGTGGTCCTACCTGCCGGCGCGCCATCTGTTCGCCAGAGAGCGAAAGGCGCTGGCAAAGGCACGCGGCCTGAAGGTCGGGCCCGAGCTGTTATGGACCGGTCGGCAAGCGTTGGTCCGCGGTTTTATCGATGGCGTGGCGCTGCATCTGGCCAAACCGAATGGCGACGCGGCCTATTTCCGGTCTGCCAAACAGGCGCTGCGCCGGCTGCACCGTGCCGGCATCTGTCATAACGATCTCGCCAAGGAGCAGAACTGGCTGCGCGGCAGGGATGGCCGGGCCTATCTCACCGACTTTCAACTGGCCGCCTGCTTCGGGACCCGCGGCCGCCTCTTCCGCATCGCCGCTTACGAGGATCTCCGACATCTGTTGAAACACAAGCGCAGCTACGCTCCGGAAGCGTTGACGCCGCAGGAGAGAAAGATCCTCGCGCGCAAATCCCTGGTCGCCAGCATCTGGCTGAAGACCGGCAAGAAAGTCTACCGCGCCGTCACCCGCGGCCTGTTCAATTTTACCGACCGTGAAGGAGGCGGCCGGCGGCTGGTCAATGATGCCCCGCTACTGGCCGATCTGATCCGGAAGAATCCAGCTGTACGCGATACCGCGATCGTCGCGTTTGCTGACCGCCGCTCGGGCGTCGGGCTCTATGCATTCGTCGAGGCCGACCAGGCCGCGCTCGAAACAGAGCTGCGCGGCGAGCTTGCCTCGGCAAACCGGCTGCGGCCGCCCGAGCTCATCCAGGTGGTGCAATCCCTGCCGCGGGATTGCGCCGGAAAGGTTCGCACCGAGGTACTGCAACTGGTCGCCATGAACCAGCTTGATCTGATCGAACCCTTGATGACCAGCGAGGCCGATCGCGCTTTCATGAAGGACATCTTGGAATCAAGGAAGAATCTGCGCGACCGGTTCAACTTCGAAGCTGCCGACCTGGCGCCTGAAAAGCCAATACAGCGCCTATGACTTGCTAGCGGTCCGGATTTCACTGCAGCCATCGTTGGTCGCTGATCTTCAAGGTCGAAAGGGCTGCGACCTTGACGCCCGCCATAGCGTCCATAGCGTCCGCAACCTGGAGGGCGGCCGCGACATGAACAGGTCGCTGTCGGCGCGCGCCATTATTTTCAGCTGGTGGTCCACCAGCTTGAGCGGCAGGAAAACCGGCCTCACCTCGGCTGGTGTGTCCGCCAGCAGCGCCAAGGCCGTCCTGAGATGTCCGCGCGCCTCGCCGATCAGCTGATCCAGCGCGGCGCGGAGTTTCGGCGTTGCCTTGCCCGCGAACACCTCCTCGATGCCGCTGCCGTGGCTCTCCAGCAGCTGCAGCGGCACGAACAGCCGACGCCGCGCGGCATCCACCGGAAGGGCCGAGATCACCTGCGCCAGGCCCAGCGCCAAACCGGCGTGGCTTGCGAGGTGTTCGATGTCGGGGGATTGCCAGCCGACGATGGCAGCGCCGAGCGAGAACAGCGCCGATGAAGTGTCATCGATGTAGCCTTCCAACGCCGCCATGGTCGGCATAGGATCATTGTAAAGGTCAAATTGGTGCTCGTCGATCATGAGCGACAGCCGCTCAACCCTCAAAGGCCAGTTTTGGATTGCCCATAGCAGTTCTGCCGCAACCGGATTGCCCTCGACACCGCCGTGGCCGGCGCCCGCCAGGGTGTCGGCCCACCATTGCAGGCGCACCTCGCCTGGCAGCGGCTGGCTCACCTGATCCCGCACCCGGCAAATCTCGACATTGAAGGCATAGATCGCCAGCAACGCGCGGCGCTGCCCGGCCGGCACGAACAGGGTCGATGCGTAGCGGGAAAAATCGTGGCTGCGCACCAGATCGGCGCAGAATTCGGCGGACTGCCCGCCTGCTTCCGCGCCACTCATGGCACGGCGATCAGCGCCGCCGCGACGCGCCGACGCTCACCGATCATGATATTGTAGGTGCGGGTGGCCGGACCAGTCTGCATCGTGTCCAGCACAATGCTGACCGCGCGCAATGCCTCGCGCAGCGGCGCCGGAACCAGCCAGACAGCGGTGCCGGTGCCGATGATGAGGGTGTCGATGCTCCGCGCGTGATCGAATACGCGGGCCAGCGCGGCGCGGTCGATCTGCTCCGGCCCTTCGATCGGCCAGGCCCAGATGGCATCCGGCAGGCACAACAGCGAGCCGCGATGCGACATCCCGGCGAAAGCGAAGCCGCCATTGCCATAGGCATCGATCGCGGCTGATCTCGGAAGGTGCGGTGCGTCCGAGCGGCCCGCCATCGCTATCGTCCTGTAGTTGCGAGCACGACCTGTGGCGGGATCATGCGCTACTTCTTCTTCGGTGGGTCCGGCGCGTCGGCCCGGTTGTTGCCGACACCGAGATAGATCAGGATCGGCGCCGCGATGAAGATCGAGGTGTAGGTGCCGACCAGCACCACGCCGAACATCATTACCGCAGTAAAGCTGTGAATGGCGTTACCGCCGAACAGCAAGAGCGCCAGCAGCGCCAGCGTCACCGTGACATGGGTGATGATCGATCGCGACAGCGTCGAATTGATCGATTCATTGAGCAATTCCGGCATCGGCATTTTCTTGTAACGCCGCAGCATTTCTCGGATCCGGTCATAGATCACGACCGTGTCGTTCAGCGAATAACCAAGGATCGTCAACAGTGCCGCAATACTGGTGAGGTCGAAGTCGACCTGGGAGATCGACATGAAGCCGATGGTCAGCACAATATCGTGGACGTTGGCGATCATGGCGCCCAGCGCGAACTGCCATTCGAACCGGAACCACAGATAGATCAGGATCGAGAAGATCGCGAGCATCAGGCCGAGCATGCCGTAGGCCAGCAATTCCCCGGATACCCGCGGTCCCACTACTTCGACCCGGCGGTACTCGACGGCATCGCCGAGCGCGCCGCGGACCTTCGCCACGGCCACCTGCTGGGCGGCGTCGCCGCCGGGCTGCTCGGCGACCCGGATCAGCACCTCGGCGGGGCCCCCGAACTGCTGCAACTGCACTTCACCGAGCCCGAGGCCGCTGAGAGTGGCGCGCATCGAGGCGATATCGGCAGTGCCGGATTTGGCGCGAACTTCCAACAGCGTGCCGCCCTTGAAATCGATGCCGAAATTCAGACCGTGGGTGAAGAACAGCGTGATCGCGAGCATCGAGAGCAGTGCCGAGATCGGAAAACTGATACGACGAAACCTGGTGAAATCGAACCGGGTGTTGTCGGGCACGATGCGCAGCGACGGCAGCAGGCCGAACACGCTGACCACCGTCAGCACGGCAACCAGGATGCCGAGGGCAATAAGAACTAAATGAGTCAACGCCGGCTCCGCATTCGCCTGAATATGATGCGAACATGCCGGATCATATGGGTCGCGTTATCTTGTTGTGGGGACATGCTGTCTTCCGAAAACCGCTATCCGCCCCTGGATCCGATTCGAGGGCGGGCTTTGGGTGATGATGCCCTAAATCGGCACGCTCTGCGGCCGCCGCCACCGAACCCAGCCCGCGACGATCAGGCGGGTCAACTCAAAGGCGGTGAACACCGTGGTGAGGATGCCAATGCCGAGCGTCACGGCGAAGCCGCGCACCGGACCAGTGCCGATATAGAACAGCACGGCGGCGGCGATGAAGGTGGTGATGTTGGAATCCAGGATCGTCGACAGCGCGCGTTTGAAGCCGGCATCGATCGCGGAAATAGCGTTACGCCCGCCGCGCAATTCCTCGCGGATGCGTTCATAGATCAGCACGTTCGAGTCCACGGCAATCCCAACCGTCAGCACGATCCCGGCGATGCCCGGCAGCGTCAGGGTCGCGTTCAATAGCGACAGCAGGCCGAAGATCATCGCGACGTTGATTGCGACCGCGATGTTGGCGAACACGCCGAACAGCCGGTAGGTCACGAGCATGAACACGATCACCATGATCGAACCGACATAGGCGGCGAGTTCACCCTTCTCGATCGAGTCCTGGCCGAGCCCCGGACCGACCGTGCGTTCCTCGATGACCGTCAGCGGCGCCGGCAGGGCGCCGGCGCGCAACAGGATCGCCAGATCGTTGGCTGCCTGCACCGTGAAGTTGCCGGAAATCTGGCCGGAGCCTCCGGTGATCGGCTCGCGGATTACCGGCGCCGAAATCACCTCGTTATCGAGCACGATGGCAAAGGGTTGCCCGACATTTTCCGTCGTCGCCTGCGCGAATTTGCGCGCGCCTGCGGTGTTGAATCGGAAGCTGACGATCGGTTCGCCGGAGCGCGGGTCAAAACCCGGCTGGGCGTCGGTAAGGTCGCCACCCGAAACCAGCACCTGCTTCTTCACCACATAGGGTATCTTCGGCGATGACGCGCTCATCAGCACTTCGGAATCAGGCGGCACATTGCCCTGGGTAGCCTGTTCCGGCGCCACGGTGGTATCGACCATGCGGAATTCCATCTTGGCGGTCTTGCCCAAAAGATCCTTCAAGCGGGTCGGGTCCTGCAGGCCCGGCACCTGCACCAGAATGCGATCGGTGCCCTGGCGCTGGATCACCGGCTCCACGGTTCCGAGCTGGTTGACGCGGCGTTCGACGATCTGAATGGATTGCTCGATGGTCTGGCGGATGCGCTCGGTGATCGCCGCCGGCGGTACCGTCAGGCGGATCAGATCGCCGCCGGCGTCGCTGACTTCAAGGCTGCGCTGGCCACTGGAGCCGAGCAGGCCGCCCAGCGGCTGCGACAGCTCGCGCAGTTTTGCCAGCGCCGTCGGGACATCGGTGTCCCTGCTGATTTTAACCTCGACGCTGTCTGGCTTTGAAACGAGGCCCTGATAGCCGATCTTGGCCTCGCGCAACGTTCGCCGCACGTCATCGCGAACCTGGTCGAGTTTCTCTTTCTTGACGTAGTTGGAATCGACCGCCAGCAGCAGATAGGAACCGCCCTGCAGATCGAGGCCGAGCACCAGCCGCCGCTGCGCCCATGCCGGCCAGCTCTTGACGGTGGCTTCGGAGAAGAAATTCGGCACGGCGCAGAGGCAAACCAGGAGCGTTCCTAGGATGATCGCCAGCGTCGAAAAGCGCGTGAAATACAACATCGAGTTGACCTGTCAGACCTAAAGAGAACGCGGCGCGCGAAAACGCTAACTCGCCGACGTCTCGTCCTTGGCGGTATCCGCTTTTTCCTTGGCCGGTTCGCCCTTGGCGCGAACGCCCGAGATCATCTGCCGCATTTGCCGCACCCGGACCCCGTCGGAAATTTCAAATTCGATCTGGTCGTCATCGACCACTTTGGTCACCTTGCCGACCAGCCCGCCCGTGGTGACGACTGTATCGCCGCGGCGAATGTTCTTCACGAGTTCGGCGTGGTCCTTCACCTTCTTCTGCTGTGGCCTCAGAATCAGGAAGTACATGATCACGAAGATCAGCGCGAACGGCAGAAGCGACATCAACATGCTGTTAGTGTCGCCGCCGGCCGCGGCCTGGGCATAGGCAGGGGTAATCAACATCCGGATAATCCTCGTGACACGGGAAAGAGCCGGCGACGCCTTCGGGTCAGGCCGGCTGGGCAAATTCGCGCGGACTATAGCGGCCGCGGTCCCAATTGCAACGCCGCCATCGCCCTCATTTGGGCCGCTTGCGGCCCCCATTAAGGCTCGCTAAGGGTGCGTGGCAAGGAACCCCAGCGATGTCAAAAACTCCCCGGAAAACAAGGCCTCGTGGCCCACGTAAATCATCGATGGCCTCGGCCAAACGTCGTCCGGCATACCCCGAAGCCGACACCGCGGAAAGGATCGCGCGCGCGCTCGAAACCATCGCCTCGCATCTTTCGGAAGCCTCCTCGACATCGGTTGGCGCCGGTTCGCTTGGCGAAGCCGATGCCTTCGTCTGGCATCCGGACGGAAGGCTCGTGGCGGTGCCACGGGTCAGCCGGGTCGATCTCGATCTCCTCAAGGGCATCGACCGGATGCGCGACATCCTGATCGAGAATACCCTGCGTTTTGCCAACGGGCTCCCCGCGAATAACGCCCTTTTGTGGGGCGCGCGCGGCATGGGCAAGTCGTCGCTGGTCAAGGCAGCGCATGCCAGCATCAACGCCGATCGCAAGCCGGCTGAGCGACTGAAACTGATCGAAATCCACCGCGAGGATATCGAAAGCCTGCCGGCGCTGATGGCGCTGCTGCGGTGTTCGCATTTTCACTTTGTCGTATTCTGCGACGACCTTTCGTTCGACGGCAACGACGCCTCCTACAAGTCCCTGAAGGCAGTCTTGGAGGGCGGCATCGAGGGCCGGCCCGACAATGTCATCCTCTACGCCACCTCCAACCGGCGGCACCTGTTGCCGCGCGACATGATGGAAAACGAACGTTCGACCGCGATCAATCCCGGCGAGGCGGTCGAAGAGAAGGTCTCGCTATCGGACCGGTTCGGATTGTGGCTCGGATTCCACCGCTGCAGCCAGGATGAATATCTCGCCATGGTGAAGGGCTATTGCGGCCATTTCGGCATCGAGCTCGCAGCTGTCGAACTGGAGCGCGAGGCGCTGGAATGGTCCACCACGCGCGGCTCACGCTCGGGCCGTGTCGCATGGCAGTTCACGCAGGAACTGGCGGGGCGGTTGGGCGTGAAGCTGACCGCGAGGTGATTTTGGGATGGGCCGAAGGCTTTGACGGCGATGCCTGCGGCATCAGGCAACGGCTTGGATAGAGGGTCGCAGGATCGAGTCGCACGGTAACATCGGTGAATGTGGCCAAGCGACGCCTCGCCTTACGCCCCGTTGAGGAATTGAAGCGGGTCAACCGGCGTGGATCCCCTGCGGATCTCGAAATGGAGCTGCGGCGACCCCACCTCCCCCGATTGACCCGATTTGGCAATGACCTGGCCGCGCTTGATGGTGTCGCCGCGCTTCACCAGCAGTTCACTCGCATGGGCATATGCGGTGACGTAACCGTTGGCGTGCCGAACCAGTATCAAATTGCCATAACCCTTCAGCTCATTGCCGGAGTAGGCAACTACGCCGTCTTCCGCTGCCTTGACCGGCGTGCCCTCGGGCACCGCCAGATTGATCCCATCATTGGCCTTGCCGTTGGTCTTGGCGCCGTAGCTGACGATGACCTTGCCGCGCACCGGCCAGCGGAAGGTCGGCAAAGCCGCAGTCGCCTCGGCAGCCTTGACCGCTGATTCCGGCGCGGTCTCTTCCGAGGCGGTGGCCTGAGCCAGCCGTGCACTTTGCGGGGGACCGACAGCCGCCGCCAATTTGCTTGCAGGCGGCGTTGCCGTGGCAGGCTGGGCGGCCGCTGCCGCAGCAGGGGTGGCCGCCGCGCTCTTGGTGGCGGGAACGGCCAACTTGGTGCCGAGCTTGAGCTTCGCCGATACGTCGAGCTTGTTGGCCTTTGCCAGTTCCGCCACCGAAATATGATGATGGTGGGCGATGCTCAACAACGTATCGCCGGGATTGACGACATGAACGATCGGGGCTGGTGCCGGTGCCGCGGCAGCAACCGTGCTGGCGGGCGCCGTCACAGCCGGGGCGGCCAATGCCGTGGCTGCAGTCGGGCGCGGAATGATCAATTGCTGGCCGGGCGACAGCGCGCGCGGCCCTTTGTAACCATTGGCCTGCAGGATCGCGGCCGGTGTCACATGATAGCGGTGCGCCAATCCGTCGAGCGTGTCGCTGGTGCCCACGATGATCGTGGTGTTGCCTTGGCCGGGGCCGTGGATCGCCGCCACCGATTGGGGTGCAACGGTTCCGGTGGTCTCGATCGGATGCGCCGGCGGCGTATAGGAGGCCAGTCCGCGTCCTCCCCCCGATACCCCGGCACTAGCGCTTCGGTACGACTGGGGTTGGTCGATCGGCGGCGGCGAGGCCGCCGCCTGGGACTGCGACGGCGGACGCGTATATTGCGGGAGTTCGCGGCGCTCGACCGCAGGGGCCGGCACCGAGCCTGTGGCTTCCGACTGTGAGGCAAAGGGATTGGGGGAGGAATTCTGCGAAAACCGCGTCGACATGTCGGCGCTGCAGCCGGCAAAACCAATGGATATCAGCGCCAGCACCGCGACGTGGGGCACGCGGCGCGAGCCAAATAACTCGACGACACCGGACATGGTTACTCACTCGTACGCAACAAACTGCATTTCGAGTAAACACATCGCTAGTAAACAACGGCTTAAGGCTGCCGAGAGTCGAGCGGGAACCATTTTCGGCGGTCGAAAGGATCTAGCTAAAGCTCGCGGGCAATGCCCGGCAATGCCGGCACGAAGCGGACGTCGACCAGCTCCTTACGATGCAAACCGCTGTCCGTTCTGGTAACGCGGACCAGGGTCTGGGTGCCGTGGTGCGGACCGACCGGCGCAATCAGGATGCCGCTGGGGTCGAGCCGCTCGGTCAAGCTCTCCGGAATCGCCTCCAGGGCCGCGGTCACGATGATACGATCGAAATTGCCGGCGCTCTGCGGAATGTCGAAACCATCGCCCAACAGCACCTCGACATTATAGCATCCAAGCTTCCTGAGCCGCGCCCGGGCGCTGTCGGCCAGCGTACGGTAGCGCTCGATCGTCAGAACGTGCCCGCAAAGCCTCGAAAGGATCGCCGCTTGGTATCCCGAGCCGGTACCGATCTCGAGCACCCGGTGGTGCTTCTGCAGCTGCAACTGTTCGGTCATGTAGGCGACCACGAAGGGCTGGCTGATGGTCTGTCCGCAGGCAATACCCAGCGCGCTGTCGCGGTAGGCCTCGGCCCGATCGGCGACCTCCACAAATGCCTCGCGCGGGATCTCGTCCATGGCGCGCAGCACCGCCTGATCGCTGATGCCACGCCGCCTCAGCGTGAGCTGAAACTTCATCTTTTCGGGCGGATTCTGGGCGTCGGGCATGGCAACCGCGCGAGCTGGCGTTGGTGCATCCTAGCGCGTTCGAGCCGGTGGGATAGAGGCCAAAGGGCTCCGCGTGCCACCCAATCCAAGGATAACCCGGTAAAATCGCTGTTTCCCTCTCGGGAACGCCGCCTCCTTGCGGGCGTTAGTCCGCCCGGAACCAACTATTTCCCAAATGCCGCCCGGCCCGGGAACTCCTGCGCGTTGACATTGCGCCATAAGGGGCTATTTGCGATCCAGTAATCCTGGGCGGGCAAGGACGACAACATCATGACTGCAACGCGGCCGGGCAGCCTTGTGTTCCTTGTTGAGGACGAAGTCATGATCAGGATGATGGTCGTCGACATGCTCGAAGAGCTCGGCTACCAGGTCGCAGCCGAGGCCGGCGAAATCAACGAGGCCCAAAGGCTGGCGCAAAGCGCCGAGTTCGAAATCGCCATCCTCGACGTGAACGTCAACGGCAAGCTGATCACCCCGGTCGCCGAGTTGATCAAGGCCCGCGGGCTTCCGTTCATTTTTGCGACCGGCTACGGCTCGTCGGGCCTGCCGGAAGAATACCGCGACCGTCCAACGCTGCAAAAGCCCTTCCAACTCGAAAACCTGGCGCGGGTCATCGACAGTACCCTCAGGGGTGCGACAGGCGTGACCGTTTAGGTTTTTAGGGATCCAGCGAGCGATTTCTCCCCATGCCTCCGATGGCAGCTGTCAGTCATCAGTCGAGCGACCCGGCATTGGAAAGCCCTTCAGCGCTGCAGCTCAAGGCGAATCGGGCGGACGTGTCGGGTATGGTAGATCTGGGCGTGGTCGAAGACCGCGACCCGCATATAGGTTCCAGTGGCAATCGGAACATCGGGAGCCGTGGCTGCGAGTTTGCGCGCTATTTCGAGCGTCCAGTGACCGCCAGCCCAGCGCGCCATGCCCTTCACGTCAGCCCGCTGATCGATATCGTCGACCAGGATCAGGGAACCCGGGATGATGGTCCCGACTGGGATTTCGGCGTCAAGCTGCGGTGAATAGGGTTCGGATTCCGACGTCGTCATCCACCATCGAGACGTCTCGCCATCGCTATGGTCGGGATCGAGATCGATCCGTCCGAGTGCCTCGTAGGTCGCCTTCCAGTTCTTCGGCAGCCGCTTCGGCCGGATCGCTTGTTCATAACCCCCGACGGGCTGGAGCTCGAAGTTTTCGCTGTAGAGCTCCGCCGTACGTGGATCCTGGATGAAGCCACCGCGGTACGGCATCTGACCATCCGCCTGGGCTTGCGAGGCCGCCGTTGGCACGTCGAAATGGTTCTTGTCGACCCATCCGAGCAGGCCGCCGCTCGAGGCTTTCCACTGCCAGACTTCGACGGCGAGACCGGGCGCCGGGGTGAAGTGCAGGCCGCGTTGCGACAACGTCGAAGGTTTACCCTCGATCGGCGTCGGTCCGGCGTGGTAGGTGCGGTCGCCGGGGATCACGATCGGCAGCTGGGTAAACAGTGCGGAGAATTTGTCCTCATAATAGGATCGCTCGTCGCCGAGATCAAATCGATCATGCAGCACATGCCAGCCGTCGATGCGCTTCACCAGCGGAAGATGTTTCAGTGAACGCGTCGGATCATCCCACATGAAACAGAAATAGGCCCATTCGCCATCGTGGACCGCGCGAATCTGAACCGCCGCCTCGCCCGTGCCGTCATAGTTGCCGCCGAGCTCGGTGAACATCGTGAACGGCTTGACCGTCCGCCAGACGCCATCGGACATATCGCCGTCGATGATGGGACGGTCGGCCTTCGAGATGCGCCGAACGAACAGACGGTCTTCGGACGCCCGGTCGACGGTCATTGCGATGGCTATTCCCGCGGTTGCGGCGATCACCGCTACGACGAGCGGACTGAGACGAAATATCCGCGAGCCCGTGGACGGCTCGGCCCGGCTTTTCGCCGCGTTTTCCGGGTCAAGCAGATCCGCTACCATTTCCATCGGATCGAACGCCTTCTGCGGCGGGCCGAGCCTGGTCGGCCTGATCACACGGAGCAGCTGATTGACGCCGCCAAGCGCAAAGTGCGCCAGAACATGCGCCGCCGTATAACCGAGAATGATCCACGTCCCCCACATGTGCATCTCGACCCAGAGGCCACGCCCGTAGCCCAGCCAGAGCAGCGTGCCGGTGGTGATCTCCATGATCATGGTTGCAAACAACACCCAGTAGAGGATGATGTTGATGGAGCCCCACCGCACCTGCCTGCTGCGGTTGAGCAATCCCGACAGTCGCATCCGGTCAAGACGGATGCGACTGATCAAGCCGCCCTGCCAGACATAGGCTGCGTAGGCGACGGTCACGGCGACGAGCACCAGCGCAGCCGGAATATGCAGGGTCCAGACCGTGTAAAGTGGAAGGATGGCATCGAGCACCACGAGCCACGAATGCTCCGGCGAATCCATGGCAATCCGCAGGCCGGTTCCCACCGACAGGGTCAGCGTGATCACCAAGATCCAATGCAGCAGGATGGTGCCAAAGTCGGTCTTACGGATGCGCTCCTTCGCTCGCTGAGCTTTCAACCGGATCTTTGAAGCCGGCTGATCCAATCGCCCACGCCGCAGTTCCCCGACATGAGCATCTCGACGCATCTCCCGGCGCGTACGCGCCGTGCCACGGAAGTGGTTGGAGTTTTCAATGGACATTGGCTGACCCTTACGTCATTACGCCGAAGTTCGATGATGCAGCGGCATCAACCGCGCAACCATCAGCTACCCGGGGGCGACGCAAAAAGCGGCCGAGGTAAGGTTTCGTCGAGATCGTTGGAAGCGCCGTGTCGACATGGTCGCCATATTGCGCATCGCCGAACCAGACGGTCGCCGACTCATGGTGCGCAAAGCGGATAGGTCTTGCGAGACCCGACGGAGCACTGCGAACCCACGCTGATGTTGCTCGGCCTCGTTGCGCATTTTTCCATTGATCCGGTCCATCGAGCCCCCATCATTGCATTCTCGAAGTCATCGGCGTTTCATCGTGGCCAGCGCCATCATTTCCGCGGTCTGACGCGAAACCGCGCTATCGACGCTGGATCACCTGCGCCTCAATGATGCGAACGGATAACCTCATCAACTAATGTTGACCGATAGGGTTTGATTGAGCGAATTCTTGGGTCGGAATCAGGCAATTCGCTGATGCGCCTCGATAAGGCAAGACTGATGCGCGGCTGCCACACCACCGCGATGAGGCCCGCACGGAGCCTTCCGGCAACACGGTCAAACCATGTCTGGCCTTGTTGATCGGAAGCAATCAGGCTGTGAACAAGTCACTGACGCGCGAGCAGCGCCCGTTCGCTTTCGCCCGGCAGCGCGTCATCGTTGCGCCGCGTGAGCCTAGCATCCGAAAACGAATGGCCTATTTAAGCGTCGCCGTCAGCGCCTGGGAAAATTCGTCGTCGGTGCGGTCGAGCCGCAGCGGCGTCACCGACACATAACGGGCCGCCAAAGCTGCGAGATCGGTGCCTTCCGCCGGCACGTCTGCTTGCGCGAGGCGCTCGAATCCGATCCAGAAATAGGGATTGCCGCGGCCGTCGCGGCGCTGGTCGACCTTGAGAAAGCCGAGATTGCGCTTGCCCTGGCGCGTCACGCGCACACCGGCGACATCCTCAGGCGCGCAGGCCGGAAAGTTGACATTGATCACGGTGTTTTTGGGCACACCCGCGTCGATGACCTTGCGCAGGATCGGTGGACCAAATTTCAGCGCCGTGCCCCATAGCGGCGCGTTGCGGGTTTCCATGCTGAATTCCTGCGACAGCGCGAACGATGGAATCCCCAAAATGGTGCCTTCCAGCGCGCCGGCAATGGTGCCGGAATAGACGACATCTTCGGCAACGTTGCGGCCCTTGTTGACACCTGACAGCACAAGGTCCGGCATGGTTTCGCCAAGAATGTGGCGCGCCCCCATGATGACGCAATCGGTCGGCGTTCCACGCACCGCGAAATGGCGCGGCCCGACCTCGCGCAGCCGCAGCGGATCATTGAGCGATAGCGAGTGCGAGACGCCGGACTGATCGAGCTCCGGCGCCACCACCCAGACATCGTCCGATAAGGCGCGGGCGATCTCTTCGATGATCTTAAGCCCAGGGGCATGCACGCCGTCATCGTTGGTGCAAAGAATCCGCATCCGTTCAAACGCCCTTCCCGATCGATTTCACCATCCGGCTGCGCCGTCTTATCCGGCTATCGCGGCTGAGGCAAACCCGGCAATGTCAGACACCATCGCGTTGCCATTGGCTTGGCGCCGCGCCAACGGCCCTGATGATCACCCGCCGATCACCGAGAGCGGCTACTCGTCTTCACTGATTTGCGGCTTCTCGCGCAGCACGGCGTCGAGCAGCGAAGGATAGACCTCGATCTTGCCGTTGTAGTCGATCAATCCCCGCTTTCTGAACTTGTTCATGAAGAAGCTCACCCGTGATCTGGTGGTGCCGATCATTTCCGCGAGGGTCTCCTGACTAAGGGCAATGGCGACAGGAGCTGCGCCACCCTGCTTGCCAAAATTGGCAAGCAGCAGCAGCAGGCGCGCCAGCCGGCGCTCGCTGGAATTGAACAGCTGGTCGATCAGATCGTCTTCGATGCGACTGTTCCGAGCCAGCAGGTAATGGATGAAAAATATCGAAAACTTCGGCTCGGTCCTGAGGACATTGAGCATGGCCGGCTTGGTCAGGGAGGTAATGAGGCAGTCTTCCATGGCCTGGCTGGCGGCGGTGCGTACCCTGGCTCCTTCGAGACATGCCTCGCCGAAGAATTGTCCTTCGGCGAAAATTGCGACCACCGCCTCCTTGCCGAGCTCGGACAGTACAGTCATTTTGACCCTGCCCCGTTGAATGAAATAGATCCGGTCGGCGACGTCTCCCTGGCTGAAAATCTTTTGGCGTTTCGAATATTCCTCGATCGTCATTCCACGCCCGGTCTGGCTCAAAAAAGCCCGGGCATCGAACTCGTCCTTGCTCTGGTTTACGGGCGTATTAGGCACGGTGCTGATCCGTCAGGCGGTAGCACGACACGTTCGGCTGCCGCGGAGTCGGCCCCGCGGTACGATCCTAATCACTGTATACTCGCAATGTCCGGAATGCGACTTAATTCGGCATCGCCGCCTAACCTGATACCTCAGCGGCGGCTTCAACAAGCTCCGGCAGGTGACGCTGCAAGCGAACGCGGTCTGGGAATTGTCTGCGCTCGTTGGAACGCGCTTTCACCGCCTGATACGAACTCGCCAATTCGGCACGAACTTCGCGGGCCAGCCTTCTACTCGCAGTTCGAATTTTAGAGCAGGCCCCGGTTCCACAGCCGCTTTCTTCGCAGTCTTCGTCGGGGCTGTTTCCTTCGGGGCTGCGTCTACATGGCTCGGCTCGCTCAATAGCTCGGCTATCAAACCCAGAACATGCTCCTCCGGCGGCGTGGCTTTCTGCGCCGGTTCCGGGTGATATTTGCGGGCAACGACGATCGCCTGCTCGAAGTCCGCGATGTTCAGCCAGGTCAAGTCACGCATGCTCTTCAGCACGCCGTCATCCCATAGTCGGGTCGCATCGATATCGAACTTGCTTTTCTGTTTCTGATCGCAGGCCTGGATGCCGTAGCCTGTCACCGCCCACTGCCGGCCAACCCAAAAGATGTCACGATGCAACGCCATGGTACCAGTTTCTCTGGCCGAAGGTAAAACCGGACGATACCGCGCCGCGCCGCATTCGCAACAACGAACGCGGTGTCCCACGCCGAGAAAACAAGTCAGGTGTCGCGGGTGACCGCTTTCAATCCGCCCATATAGGGCTGCAACACGTCGGGCACGGCAATCGATCCGTCCTCCTGCTGATAGGTTTCCATCACCGCGATCAGCGCCCGGCCGACCGCGGTCCCCGAACCATTCAGGGTATGGACGAAACGGGGCTTGCCGTCGGGTCCGCGGTAGCGCGCGTCCATCCGTCGCGCCTGGAAATCACCGCAAACAGAGCAGCTCGAGATTTCCCGGAAAGCCCCGCCGTCCCCCTGCCCGGGCATCCAGACCTCGATGTCGTAGGTCTTTTGCGCGGCAAATCCCATGTCGCCGGCGCACAGGATCATTACCCGGTAATGCAGGTCGAGCTGCCGCAACACCTCCTCGGCGCATGCCAGCATGCGCTCATGCTCGTCCGTGGACGTTTCCGGCGTCGTGATCGAGACCAGCTCGACTTTTGCAAATTGATGCTGGCGGATCATGCCGCGGGTGTCGCGCCCGGCCGCGCCCGCCTCGGCGCGAAAGCACGGCGTCAGCGCCGTCAAGCGCATCGGCAAGTCCTTCTCGTCTACAATGGATTCCCGAACGAGGTTTGTCAGGGGGACTTCGGCGGTCGGGATGAGCCAGAATTCTTCGGTGCGCTCCACGAGATCGAAGGGCGTGAGATGGCGTTCGAGATCAAACGAACCGGGCCGAACGCTGGCACTTTGGTATTCTTCCACAAGCCGCCGCATTTGGGTCGCCTTGGTTTCTACTCGCGTAACGAGGAACTGATCATCCGAGAATTTTGGCAGTTGCCCTGTGCCAAACATCACATCGTCGCGCACCAATAGCGGCGGATTGATCTCGCTGTAGCCGTGCTCATTGGTGTGGAGATCGAGCATGAACTGGCCGATGGCGCGCTCGAGACGCGCCAGACCCTTCTTCAGCACGACAAAACGCGCGCCGGAGAGCTTTGCGGCGAGCTCAAAATCCATGTAACCGAGTGCGGCGCCGAGATCGTCATGCGCCTTCGGCGCAAATGCGTAGTTGCGCACCGCGCCGAAATGGTGCCGCACCACGTTGCCATGTTCATCGACGCCTTCGGGCACATCGTCCAATGGCAGGTTCGGAATAGCCGCGAGCGCGCCAGCAAGTTCGTCATCCGCCGCCTTGGCAGCCAATTCGAGCTGCGGCATGCTGGTCTTGAGCTCGGCTACTTCCGCCATCAGTACGGCGGCGCGCGCGTCATCCCTGGCCTTCTTGGCATCACCGATTTCCTTTGATGCGGAATTGCGCCGCGCCTGTGCTTGCTCCGACTTCAGAATCGCCGCGCGGCGCCTCTCGTCGATCGCCAGCAGCGGTGCGGACAAAGGCTCCAGTCCGCGCCGCTTCAGTGCCGCGTCGAACGCGTCGGGGTTTTCGCGAATCCATCTGATGTCGTGCATGACGAACATTCCTGCGCCATGGTCGGGCTTGTCCCGGCCATCCACGTCTTCGCCGCAGTCTGTAAAAGACTGACATGCCCGGGACAAGCCCGGGCATGACTAATCGTCGGAAATGTGACGTGTATGATTGGGAAACCTGGACAGTCCGCCCTACTCCGCCGGATTTGGATCGGGCGGCGGCGGGGTGGCGGATGGGGGTGCGGTCGCGGCGGCGGCCTTGGCGGCGGCGGCTTTCTTCTCCACCATCCGCACCGCGATGATCGAGCCCTCGTACAACGCCAGCAAGGGGATGGCGAGCGAGGACTGGCTCAGCACGTCCGGCGGCGTCAGTACGGCGGCGATGATGAAGGCGACCACGATGAAGTAACGGCGTTTATCGCGCAGCTGTTTCGAGGTGATGATGCCGACCCGCCCCAACAGCGTCAGAATCACCGGCAGCTGGAAGGCAATGCCGAAGGCGAAAATCAGCGACATCATCAGCGACAGGTATTCGCCGACCTTGGGCAGCAGCTGGATCTGCGCGGTTTCGGGGCCGCCGAGTTGCTGCATGCCGAGCGAGAACCGCACCAGCATCGGCAGCACCACGAAATAGACCAGCATTGATCCCAGCACGAAGAACACCGGCGTCGCGATCAGGTAGGGCAGGAATGCGCCGCGCTCGTGTTTGTAGAGGCCGGGCGCCACGAACTTGTAGATCTGCGTGGCCACGATCGGAAACGAGATGAAGCCGGCGCCGAACAGCGCCAGCTTCAACTGGGTTATGAAATATTCCAACAGCGCGGTGTAGATGAACTTGGAGTTTTCCGCGCCCGCGACCCAGACAAACGGCCATACCAGCACATTGTAGATCTGCTTGGCGAAGAAGAAGCAGAAGATGAAGGCTATCCCAAAGCCGAGCAGCGCCTTGATCAGCCGCGAGCGCAGCTCGATCAAATGGTCCATCAACGGCGCCTTGCTGGCCTCGATATCCTCGGCAGTCATGACGCTTTGGCGTCCTTGAGAGCAGCGTCCTGGCTCGCGTCATCCGCCGCCGGCGCGACATCCTGAGGCACCGGCTGAACTTCCTGGACGATCGCAAGCGGCTGCGCTGCGGCGATGGCATCGGCCTCGGTAAAAGTTTCCGGAATCGGCATCTCCGGCGCCGCCGTTACCGGCGGCTCGATCGCGGTCGTTTCGGTCGGCGCCGCCAAAGGCTTGTCGGTGATGCCATCGATATCGAACGACTTGCTGACGTTCCGCTCCAGCGCGGTCATGAGATTGCCGCTGGTGAAGCCGCTGGCGGCCTCCTTGACCTCGTCAAAACTTTTTTTGAGGTCGGCCATTTCGGCCTCGCGCATGGCCTCCTGAAACTGGCCCTGGAATTCGGCCGCCATCCGGCGCGCCTTGCCCATCCATTGGCCGATCATCCGCAATACGCCGGGCAGCTCTTTCGGGCCGATGGCAATCAGCGCCACAACCGCGATGACGACCAGTTCACTCCACCCGATGTCGAACATGAAGAATTCCGCTCACGCAAGGCCGGTTTACCCTCAATCCTTGTAAACAAGATTTGGGCCGCCTGCGTTCTCCCTTCAACCGCTGTTGCCGCAGTACCAACTGCGCTGCCGCCGCGGTCCGCTGGATGTTTCAGACAGCCTTGCTGCCGACATCCGAACGCGCGGCCGCGGGTGGCGAGGCGTTGTGATCGATGCTCTTCACGGGCTCGGGCTTTTCCGCAGTCTTCTCATCGTCCTGCATGCCCTTCTTGAAGGCCTTGATGCCCTGGGCGACGTCGCCCATCAAGTCCGAAATCTTGCCACGGCCGAACAACAGCAGGACGACTGCGATCACCACGATCCAGTGCCAAATGCTAAGCGAACCCATCCTGCAATCCTCCAACCAGCGGAGGCCGGCGACCGGCCTGACCTTTACCCGAAAGTAGGCCCGTAGAGGGGCAAAAACAAGGACTTGAGGCGCGTCAAATGCGCGTTATGGCGGTTGCCGTTAATGACGGCCCGAACCCCGGCTACGCTCAGTCGGGCAACGATGGAACTAGCTTCCGTCCGAGGCTTCCGGCTCGGCCGCCGGCGCCAGTGCCAGTTCCAGGTCACCGATTTCAAGCGGATCTTCGTCTTCGCGCAGGGCCGGATCATCCGACGGCGTCGGAACGCCGAAGCCGGAAGGCAGCCGCGAATCGAGAAGGCCGCTGCCTTTCAATTCCTCGATGCCCGGCAGGTCGCCGAGCGCCTCCAGGCTGAACTGCGACAGGAATGCTTCCGTGGTTCCGAAGGTCAAGGGACGCCCCGGCGCCTTGCGGCGACCGCGTGGGCGTATCCAGCCGGTTTCCAGCAAGACATCCAGCGTACCCTTGGAGGTGACCACGCCACGGATCTCCTCGATCTCCGCGCGCGTCACCGGCTGATGATAGGCAATGATGGCGAGCATTTCGATGGCCGCGCGGGACAGCCGCCGCGTCTCAATGCTCTCCCGCGTCATCAGCCAGGACAGATCGCCCGCCGTTCGGAACATCCATTTGTTGGCCACCCGAATCAGATTGACACCGCGGGAGGCATAGTCGGACTGGAGCCGCGCCAGCGCGACCTTGATATCGACACCCTCCGGCATCCGCTTGGCCAGGGTCGCCTGATCAAGCGGTTCGCTGGAAGCGAACAGCAGCGCTTCGAGGAGCCGCAACTCCTCCGGCCGCGCCTGCGCATCCTCAGGCCTATCGTCCGCATCGGCGATGCGCTTTTCCGCCAGACTGGGCATGGCACGATCTCCTTCTTTCACTTACTCGGCCGGCAAATCGGGCGCGGTTACCGCGCCCGAGGGTTGCGGCGGCCGCTTTCGAAAAAACAGCGGCGCAAACGCCTGCTTCTGGTGCAATTCGACCTCGCCTTCTCTCACCAGTTCGAGCGCCGCGGCGAAACTGGACGCGAAAACGGTGGCTTTTTGCGAGGGGTCGACAACGAAACGGATGAGATATTCGTCGAGGCAGCTCCAATCCTCGGCTATTCCCACCAGGCGTTCGAGGGATGCTCGGGCTTCGGCCAGCGACCACACCGTGCGCTTCGCCAGATGCACCGTTGCCAGCACCCGCTGCTGGCGCTGCGCGGCGTAGGCGGTGAGCAGGTCGAACAAGGTCGCGGTGAACCTGGGGTGGCGAATTTCGGCGATGGTCTCCGGGTTACCGCGGGCAAAGACATCGCGTTGCAATTGCGGGCGGTTCATCAGGCGATTCGAGGCTTCGCGGATCGCCTCCAAGCGGCGTAGCCGGTTGGCCAGCGCGGTCGCCATTTCGCCGGCGCTTGGTCCATCCGCTGAGATGGGTTCCGGCAACAGCAGCCGCGACTTCAGGAAGGCCAGCCACGCCGCCATCACCAGATAATCGGCCGCCAATTCGAGCCTTATCTTCCGCGCGGCCTCGATGAAAGCCAGATACTGGTCCGCCAGCGCCAAGATCGAAATCTTGGCCAGATCGACCTTTTGCTGCCGCGCCAGTGCCAAGAGCAGGTCCAGCGGACCCTCGTAGCCCTCGACGTCGACCACCAACGCAGGCTCATCCGCGGACAACTCGGCGGGGCGCCTGGTTTCAAACGATAGAATTTCCGCGCTCATGCGCCTGCCGTTCCCGCTCGTTCAATTAGCGCGTCGAGTTCGGCGCGCGCCTTCTGCCGATCGAAGGGCTGAGGAGCCATTCGCGATGCCAGCGCCTGCTCGGCGCGCTCCAGCGCGTTGCCGGACAATTCCGGCGTGTGGCGTGCGACGTCGGCCATCTCGTCCATTCTGCCGTTGCAATGCAGAACCACGTCACAGCCGGCGCCAAAGACAGCCCGGGTACGCTCGGCGATCGATCCCGACAGCGCATTCATGGAAACGTCATCACTCATCAACAGACCCTGGAAGCCGATCAAGCCGCGAATCACCTGCTCGATGATTGTCGCAGAAGTCGTCGCCGGATGGGCAGGATCGAGGGCGCTAAACACAACATGTGCGGTCATCGCCATCGGCAGGTCCGCTAGCGCTCGAAATGCGGCAAAATCCGTCTGCTCCAGTTCCGCCCGGGGTGTATCGACCTCGGGCAGCCGGAAATGGGTGTCCGCAGTCGCCCGTCCATGTCCGGGGATGTGCTTGAGAACCGGCAAAATGCCGCCCTGCTGCAGCCCCTCGGTCACGGCGCGCGCGATCGCCTCGACTTTGTTGGGTTCGGTCCCGTAGGCCCGGTCACCAATGACCCCATCCGCACCGGCTACAGGGACATCCGCCAGTGGCAGACAGTCCACTGAGATTCCGCAGTCGATGAGGTCGGCCGCGATCAGCCTGGCACTCAATCGTGCCGCAGAAAGGCCGAGCGCAGGGTCGATATCGTAGAGCACGCCGAATATGGCTCCCGCGGGGTAGACCGGCCAGTGCGGCGGCCCCAGGCGCTGCACCCGGCCACCCTCCTGGTCGATCAGGACCGGGGCCTCCGGATTTTCGACTCCGTCGCGCAACTCGCTAATGAGATTGGATACTTGCGAGCGGTTCTCAATATTCCGCTTGAACAGAATAAATCCCCACGGACGTTGTTCGCGGATGAACGCGCGCTCGGCGTCATTCAATTCTGGTCCGGAAACGCCTGTGATGAATGCACGAGCCTGCATGGGGCCGCATAGCCCGCGGGGCCCCTAGGGGTCAAGCAACGCGCCGTCAATTCCTTTGGACGACGCATTGTCCCCCGGCCGTCTTCAGGTTGCCGCAGAACTGCGTCGCTTCATCGGGCGAATCGAAGGGACCAACCATGGCCCGATAGTAGACGCCCTTCTCACCGAGGTCGGCACGCTTGATGACGGGTGAGCGCGATCCCAAGACGGTCGGGAACTTGCCCTGCAAGGCCTTATAGGAGGCTTGGGCGTCGGCCTCGTTACGTTGTGAGGAAACCTGAACCAAGTACCCGCCACTCGCCGCGCTGACGCTGGCAGCGGCAGGCGCCGGCACCGAGTTGGGATTGGTGGCGGCGACCCGGGTCCGCGAATCGGCACCGCGATCGGAAGCCTGCGGCGCCAGCGACAGCGGCGCGTTTGCACTGGCGTTGGCGTTGGCAGCCGCCGCAGCACCTCGCGGCGCGTTCGCGGCCGCGCGAAGCGCGGTCGTTCCCTTGGCCGGCGGCGGCATCCCCACCGGTACGGCCGAGCTGTCGGTCTGGTCACCATGAACTGCAAGGGTCTTTACTCGCCGAGGCTCGCTGCTCGACAGCGTGCCGTTGGCGCCGCCCGCGCCGGAGGGAGTCGTCCCGGCTGGAGCCGCACTGGCCGGGGCCGTATTGACGGAAGCCGAGCTCGAGATAGGTGGCAGCCCCCCGCTCTGGCCCATCGACGGCAGCACCACCCGCGGACCCGACGGGGCATCGACATCGACAGGGGCTTCTTCGCGCGGAACGATCTGCTCAGTGCCATCCCCCGCCGACAGGCGGTCGGGCAACTTCGATATTCCATCCGAGGTCGTGGGCATCATCTTGGTCGGGCCAGCGTCGGCCCTGATGATCGGAGGCTCGCCGCTGCGGGACGAGCCGAAAAAGGTGCGATAGGCGAACGCGGCGCCGGTACCCACCACCACCAGCGCAAGGACGGCCGCAACGGTCACCAATCCGCCGCGGCGCCTCGGAAGCGGGTCGTCGACGTCCTCATCATAGCCCTCTTGATAGCCAAATGAATCGTCCTCATAGCCCTGATCGAGATCGGACTCCTGCGCATCACCGCCAAGCCGGCCAAACAGCGCCTCGTCATAGCGGGAATCGGGCTCTTGCGCGGGCGCTTCCGAAAACGGCGGCGGCTGGCGAAAAGCCGGTTCCTGGGCCGCCGGCGGAGCCGCCTGACGCTGCAGCGGATGCGTGCCATTCTGCAGATCCTGCGGGGCAGCTTCCTGCCGGTTAGCGCGCTGCATCCAAGGCAGCGGACCCGCCGAGGCAAGCCCGTCATCGCCGCCGGCCGGCAGTTGCTGGAATTCATCGCGCGCAGGCGTACTGGGCGGGCGCGGCCTTGCAGGCTGAACTGGCTGATTGGCCCGGCTCATGTTGGCGCGCTGATCGCCCTGACCAATCAGCCGAGCGAGCTCGGCGAGCGGATCGTCGCCGCGCCCAGACGCGTAGCCATCGCCGCGATCGTCTGCCGGAAAAGGCCTATCCTGATATCGATCCGCCATGGTGATGGTGCATCCCCTTCGGGAATCTGCCAACCTGCTGCTACAGGACGAACCGACCCCTGCGAGGTGCCCTTTCAGGCACCCGTGTTGAGCGACAATCGCCCTCTCTAACGCATCTCGTCCGGAGCCTGCACCCCGAGAACGATGAGCCCGGAAGCCAGAACCGAGACTACGCCCTGGACCAAAGCCAGACGCGCCTTCGTGATCTTCGCATCATTATTGATAATGAAGCGTAAATAGGGCAAATCCCGCCCACGAGTCCAGAGCGCGTGAAATTCGCTCGCAAGATCGTAAAGATAAAAGGCGATCCGATGCGGCTCATGAGCCGTCGCCGCGGCCTCGATGGTACGAGGATACAGCGCCAGCCGTCGCAAAAGGTCCAGTTCGGCCGGATCGGTCAGTTGCTCCAGCGCGGCATCGGCCAGATAGGCCGCGCGAGCGCCGGCTTCCACTGGCAGGTCTGGAATCACTTCGCGGGCGTTGCGGAATATCGAGTGACCGCGGGCGTGACCGTACTGCACGTAGAATACGGCATTGTCCTTGGACTGCTCGATCACCTTGGCGAGGTCGAAATCCAATACCGCGTCGTTCTTGCGGAACAGCATCATGAACCGCACCGCGTCGGAGCCGACTTCATCGACCACCTCGCGCAGGGTGACGAAATCGCCGGAGCGTTTCGACATCTTCACCGGTTCACCATGGCGCAGCAGCCGCACCAGTTGCACGATTTTCACGTCCAGAGCGGCACGGCCTGATGTGACCGCCTTGACCGCGGCCTGCATGCGTTTGACGTAACCGCCGTGATCGGCGCCAAAGACATCTATCAGATTGGTGAAGCCGCGATCGAACTTGTTTTTGTGATTGGCGATATCGGAGGCAAAGTAAGTATAGGAACCGTCGGACTTGATCAGCGGCCGGTCGACATCGTCGCCAAAGGCCGTAGCCCGAAACAGCGTCTGCTCGCGATCCTCGTAGTCCTCGACCGGTCCGCCCTTTGGCGGCGGCAGCCGGCCTTGATAGACGTCGCCTTTGGAACGCAGATAGTCGATGGTCTCGCTGACGCGATTGTTTCCGCCCTCGAGCAGCGACCGCTCGGAAAAAAACACGTCGTGTTTGATGCCGAGCGCCGCGAGATCGCCCTTGATCTCTTCCATCATCATGGCGATGGCCTTGTCACGCACGATCGGAAGCCATTTGGATTCGGGGAGCCATTTGAGGCCATCGCCGTGTTCGGCAGCCAACGCCTGGCCTACCGGCTTCAGATAGTCCCCGGGGTAGAGCCCTTCGGGGATGGCGCCGATCTCCTCGCCGAGCGCCTCGCGGTATCGCAGATAGGCCGAGCGCGCCAAGACGTCGACCTGGGCGCCGGCATCATTGATGTAATATTCGCGGGTCACATCATAGCCTGCGAAACCAAGCAGGCTGGCCAGCGCATCGCCGAAGACCGCGCCCCGGCAGTGGCCGACATGCATCGGCCCGGTCGGATTGGCCGAGACATATTCGACATTGACCTTTTCACCCGCGCCCATCGCGCTCTGCCCGTAGGCAGGGCCGTCGCGCAACACGGTGCGCAGCTCCTGTGCCCATGCGGAGGCTTGCAGGGTGAGATTGATGAAACCGGGGCCGGCGACATCGACGGCCGCAATCAATTCATCGGCGCGTAGTCTTTGCGCGATCTGTTCGGCGAGATCACGCGGCTTTGATTTGGCCTCCTTGGCCAATACCATCGCGGCGTTGGTCGCCATGTCGCCATGGGCGGGGTCGCGAGGTGGCTCGACCACGATGCGCGACAGATCGATGCCGTCGGGCCATCCGGCCTCCACCGCGAGCGCGCGGCAGACCGCCTGCACGCGCGCCAGCACATCGGCGAAGAGATGCGGCGGTGAAGCCTTCTCGACCATGGGCGTGATCAAACCCCGAGAGTATGCCGAGCGTTGCGGCGAGCCAGCCGCCGCCTAACGCAAATCCGGGGTCGAGTCAAAAAGCCTTTGATGTTCGGTCAGCGCAAACCGGTCAGTCATCCCGGCGATGAAGTTGCCGATCCGCCGCGCCCGTCCGGTCTCGCTCTCGGCCGCCCCGCGCTCGGGAGGCAGCCAGTCCACCGGCAGATCGCAGGGCCTTTGCTGGTAGCGCTCGAACAGGTCACGCACGATCTGCTCGGCCTCGCCCATCACCCGCATCACCCGGGGATGCCGATACATCCTCAGCTTCAGGAATGCCTTGATCTCGGCCTCGGCCTGCGCGACCCCGGCCGGAAAACCGATCAGCGCCTCGCCAAACTGGCGGACATCCTCGACCGATTCTGGCCGCGCCGCCTGCAGACGAAGTCCGGCCTCCTGAACCACGGAACCGATCAGCTGCGATATCAGCTCGCGCACCAGTTCAGCGCCGCGCCGGTTATCGTCGAGATCAGGATAGTGCCGTGCGATTTCGGCAATCATCTCCGCGGTCAGCGGCATGGCCTTGAGATCGTCAACCTCGAACAGGCCGGCCCGCAACCCATCGTCGATGTCGTGGGCGTCATAGGCAATGTCGTCGGCAATCGCCGCGACCTGGGCTTCCAGCGAGGCGAAGCTGCACAGTTCCAGATCATAGAGCCGATCGATTTCGGTGATGCCGCTGGGGACGCCGCGGTCTTGATAACATCCGGCGGCAGCGCCGTCTTTGCCGATCAGCGGGCCGTTGTGCTTGGCAATGCCCTCCAGCGATTCCCAGGTCAGGTTGAGTCCGTCGAACTCGGGATAGCGGTTCTCCAGTGAGGTCACGACCCGCAGGGTCTGGGCGTTGTGATCGAAGCCGCCATGAGCCTGCAGGCAGGCGTCCAGCGCCCTCTCCCCGGCATGGCCGAACGGCGGATGGCCTAGATCATGTGCCAGCGCCAGCGCTTCCGTGAGATCCTCGTCCAGCCCGAGCTGCCGGGACAGCGCCCGGGCGATCTGCGCCACTTCCAGCGAATGGGTGAGCCGGGTGCGGTAGTGATCGCCTTCGTGAAACACGAAGACCTGGGTCTTGTGCTTCAGGCGGCGAAAGGCGCTGCAATGGATCACCCGGTCGCAATCGCGTCGGTAGGGGCTGCGGGTCTTGCTCGGCGGCTCTGGGAACAGCCGTCCGCGGCTGCGCAGGGGGTCGCAGGCATAGACCGAACGTGGAGCAGCCATTCCGACCGACACGGCGGTTAAAATCCCCTAAAGGTTTGATTCTCCGCTGCTGCGCACTTAACTATGGTGGGAGCCGGATACCAAATGATTTGACCACGTTCTGCTAATCGGAGACCCTCATGACCACAGCCGTCACCATCAGCGATCGGGCGGTTCGCCGCATCGGCGAGATCCTGGGCAAGGAAGGCGATGGCGCGATGCTGCGCATCAGCGTCGAGGGCGGCGGCTGTTCGGGCTTTCAATACAAGTTCGACATCGAGCGCGCGCAGGCCGAGGACGACCTGGTGATCGCGCGCGACAATGCGGTGGTACTGGTCGATGCCGCATCCGTGCCCTATCTCGCCGGCTCGGAGCTCGACTTTGTCGACGACCTGATCGGCGCGTCGTTTCGTGTGGTCAATCCCAACGCCACCGCGTCCTGCGGCTGCGGCACCAGTTTCTCGATCTGACCGGCTGGGCCGGGCTTCTCAGGACCATCCACCGTCTCATGCGCATCGCCACCTGGAACGTCAATTCGATCCGGCAGCGGGTCGACCATCTGGTCAGCTGGCTCAAGGAGTGCGGGCCGGACATCGTCTGTCTGCAGGAGATCAAATGCGTCGATGAAGCGTTCCCGCGCGAGGCGATCGAGGCGCTCGGCTACAATGTGGTCACGCATGGCCAGAAAACCTTCAACGGCGTGGCGTTGTTGTCGAAGCTGCCCTTCGATGAAACCAGGCCGCGGCTGGCCGGCGACGACGAGGACATCCACGCCCGCTTTCTGGAAGGCGTGGTCACCTTGAAGCACGGCGTGCTGCGGGTGGCCTGTCTCTATCTGCCCAACGGCAATCCCCCGGAGACCGATAAATACCAATATAAACTCAAATGGATGTCGCGGCTTCTTGAGTATTCGAAGCAACGGCTGAAGGCCGAGGAGCCGCTGGTGTTGGCCGGCGACTTCAACGTCATTCCGGCGGCCCGGGACGTCCACAACCCCGCGGCATGGGTCAACGATGCGCTGTTCCGGCCGCAGACCCGCGAAAGCTTTCAGACGCTGCTGGGGCTGGGGCTCACGGAGGCGCTGCGCGCCGTCACCGACGCCTCAGGCCAGTACACGTTCTGGGATTATCAGGCCGGGGCTTGGCAGAAAAACCAGGGATTGCGTATCGATCATCTGCTGCTGTCGCCGCAATCCAGCGACCGGCTGCTCGATGTCGGCATCGACAGCTACGTTCGCGGCTGGGAAAAGCCTTCCGATCACGTCCCGATATGGGCCGATTTCGATCTGGAGACGGCGTAAGCCCCACTCCCGACCGCGCTTTAGTCCCTGCGGCCCTGCACCCAGTGCTCGAGCATCTGTAACGCCATCGCCCGGTCGTCGTCGGAGGCCTTGGCGATTGCCTTGTTGTAGCTTTCCTTGATCCAGGTTTCGTCCGGCGCCGCGCTGTCGCGCGCCAGCGTCAGCCACATCAGGCCGCGCGCGGCCTGCCGCGGCAGCTGGTCGCCATTGAACAGCATCTGGCCGAGCATCGCCTGCGCCTGATGCTGACCCTTCTGGGCGGCAAGGCCGAGCCAGCGTGCGCCATAACGGAAATCATCGCGCGAGGCGCCGGCCCCCTTCAGGTAGAGCTTGCCCAAGTCATATTGCGCATCGGCATTGCCGAAATAGGAGGCCGCGTAGGAGAACATCTCCCTCGCCCGCTCCGGGTCCGGCTTGACCTTCGAATTGGGAATGCCGTTCAAATAGTAACGACCCAACGCGACAAAGGCGTTGGCCACGATCGCCGACTGCGGCGCCGACGGATTGTCTTCCGCATGGGCATTGGCAATGCGGCTGAAGTATTCGAAAGCGCGAAGATCGTCCTGGATGACGCCATCGCCGTTGGCATACATGCGCCCCAGCTTCCATTGCGCGACCGGATGGCCGTCCTCCGCGGCATATTGCAGGGCCGTCAGCGAACTGTCAGGGGCAGTAGACGGCGCAGCCTTCTTGAGCGCGACGGATGCCCCGGGCGGGCTCGACACCACCGGCAGCGCCGCATCCGAGGTGGTCGGCGCCCCGTCAAAGGCGAACGACGGCGCCGACGCGGCCGCCAAAATCAACGCGAAAAATATACGCTCAGATATCCGCATAACACTGCTTCTCATGCGCCCCGCCGGGGTGGGTTACCGCGCCATCCACTGCAGGCCCGACCTGCTGGGCATATTTCCAAAGCGCACCTGATGTATGATCGGTCGCGTGTGGCTTCCATCTGGTCTTGCGTTCGGCCAGCTCCGCATCGCTCAACTTTACGTTAAGAGTGCCGTCGACCGCATCGATTTCGATGATATCGCCATCCCGCAGCAGCGCGATCGGCCCGCCGACGGCCGCTTCCGGCCCGACATGGCCGATGCAGAAGCCCCGGGTCGCACCGGAAAACCGCCCGTCGGTAATCAGCGCGATCTTGCCGCCCATGCCCTGTCCGGTCAGCGCCGCTGTCGTCGAGAGCATTTCGCGCATACCGGGGCCGCCGCGCGGGCCCTCATAGCGGATCACGATGACCTCGCCCTGCTTGTAGGTCTTTTTCTGGACAGCCTCGAAGGCATCCTCTTCGCGATCGAAGCAGCGGGCCGGACCGGTAAATTTCAAATTCGACATGCCCGCAACCTTAACGATCGCGCCCTCCGGGGCGAGATTGCCCTTCAGCCCGACCACGCCGCCTGTGACGGTGATCGGGTTGTCGGCGGACCGCACCACATCCTGGTGCGGATTCCATTTTACGCCTTTGAGGTTTTCGGCGATCGTCCGGCCGGTGACTGTCAGGCAGTCGCCATGCAAATGGCCATTATCGAGCAGCGTTTTCATCAGAAGCGGTATGCCGCCAACCTCGAACATGTCTTTGGCAACATAACGGCCGCCCGGCTTCAAATCTGCGACATAAGGTGTTTTTTTGAAGATTTCAGCGACGTCGAAAAGATCGAATTTGATGCCGCATTCATGTGCAATCGCAGGTAGATGCAGCGCAGCATTGGTCGATCCGCCGGATGCGGCGACGACCGCCGCGGCGTTCTCCAGAGCCTTTCGGGTGACAATGTCGCGCGGCCGGATGTTGGCCGAGATCAGCTCCATCACCTTCTCGCCGGCGGTCGTGCAGAACGCATCGCGGATTTCGTAGGGCGCGGGCGCCCCTGCCGAATAGGGCAGCGCCAGCCCGATCGCCTCGGATACGGTCGCCATGGTGTTGGCGGTAAATTGTGCGCCGCATGCGCCGGCCGACGGGCAGGCCACCCGCTCGATTTCGTCGAGATCGGCATCGGACATTTCGCCGACCGAATGCTTGCCAACCGCCTCGAACATATCCTGGACGGTAACCTGCTGGCCCCGGAAATTGCCGGGCAGGATCGAACCGCCATAGATGAAGATCGAGGGCACGTTGAGCCGAACCATCGCCATCATCATCCCCGGCAACGATTTGTCGCAGCCGGCGAGACCGACCAGCGCGTCGTAGGCATGTCCCCGCACGGTCAATTCGACGGAATCGGCGATGCATTCGCGCGAAGGTAGTGACGAGCGCATCCCGTCATGGCCCATCGCGATACCGTCGGTGACGGTAATGGTGCAGAATTCGCGCGGGGTTCCCCCCGCCGCGGCGACCCCCTTCTTGACCGCCTGGGCCTGCCGCATCAGCGAGATGTTACAGGGGGCGGCCTCATTCCAGCACGACGCCACGCCCACGAACGGCTGGTGGATCTGCTCGGTGGTCAGCCCCATGGCATAGAGGTACGATCGATGCGGCGCCCGCTCCGGACCTTCGGTCACGTGGCGGCTGGGCAGCCTTTTCTTGATGTTGGTCTTGGCGTCCATTCTTGGGGTCCGTCGGGAGAATTTGCTTCCAGCCAACTCGTGATGGACCAGGAAACGCCTCATGGCTTTTCCGTCGCCCGCCAGCGCCATGGCTTTCAGCCTGACGTTGAAGATAGCCTCGTTGAGGGGTGTGGCCAAAAAGCGGCGCGCGTCGCAAGCGGCTCGTTCGACGGTTAATCTTTGGCTGGGTGTTGCGGTCACGCAACAATCGTGGCGCCACGGCAACCCCTATTTAACCATAACTCGGTCGATATCAACGAACGGGATATTGTATTCCTATTTTTCTATCTGGACGTGTGCAGACCTGATGAAGGGTTATCGTGAGGCTTACGCAGCGAGGGCGGACCCGGCGCAGGGGCGCCCCTGGTGGCCCACCGTTCTCGGACGGCGCGCTTCGCAATCAAGAATGATTGGTACGGCGCGAACAGCGCGCCCTTGATTTGCTACGCAATCTAATCCGCCTTGAGGTGGCCGGCTTTGATCATCGGCCACCATTTGGCGATCTCGGCCTTTTGCCAGGCGCCGAGCGCTTCCGGCGCGAGTTGATCCGCGGGCGTCATTTGTAATCCCAGGTTTTCCATCTTCGCGCGCACGGCTGGATCGTGCAGGGCCTCCACCGCCGCCGCGTTGAGTTTTGTCACGATCTCCGGCGGTGTCGCCCTGGGCACCCACAGGCCTGACCACAGCGTCATGTGAAAGCCGGCAAGCCCCGCTTCGTCGGCCGTCGGAATGTCCGGCGCCGAGGCGGAGCGTTTGTCGTCGGTCACGGCATAGGCGCGGATGGTGCCGGCGCGCACCTGGGCAATGGAATTGGAGGTCTGGTCGATGATGATATCAATCTGGCCGGCAACGAGATCGTTCATCGCCGGCGCGGTGCCGCGATAGGGCACGAATTGCAAGGGGATCCCGGTGATGTTCTCGAAGTAGAGGCCGGCAATGTGCGTTGCCGATCCGGCGCCCGCCGTGCCGGCGGTGGCCGGGGTGGGTCGCGCCTTGAGCCAGGCGATCAATTCCTTCAGCGTCTTGGCAGGGATCGCGTTGTTGCTGACCACGATCATGGGATTGCTGGGCAACAGCACGACCGGGGCGAGGTCGGTCACGAGATCATAACCGAGCTGGTAGATCGCGCCATTGGCGACATGGGTGCCGAGATGGCCGATGCTGACGGTATAGCCGTCCGGGGGCGCACGCACCACCCGTCCGACACCGAGCGAGCCGCCGGCCCCGGTCACATTCTCGATCAGGATGGACTGCCCCAGCCGTCGCTGCATGCGATCGGCGAGAATCCGGGCCATCGCATCCGTCGGCCCGCCGGCCGCGAACGGCACCACGATCGTGATCGGATGCGAGGGGAAATTGTCGGCCCGCGCGAAGGCCGCCGACAGCAAAAGTCCGATCAGCGCGGCCAGAACCGTTATTCGCATCGCCCCTCGACCCGTTAGTGATTGCCGAGCGATCGATCAGAGCTTCGCATAGTCGATCGGCGCGTGACGATCGAGCGTGCGCGTCACCGGCGGCAGCGGATATTTCAGTCCACTGGCGCAATTGAACAGCATCACGCGATCTTGTTTCGTCACCCGGCCGTCGGCCAGGCTTTGCAGGTAGGCGGCATAGGTGGCGGCACCTTCGGGACAGAGCAACAGCCCTTCTTCCCGGGCGACTTCGTTCAGCGCCGCCGATATCTTCTCATCCGTCACCGCGATGGCAAAGCCCTTGCTCTCGCGCACCGCGCGCAGGATCAGGAAATCGCCGACCGCCTGCGGCACCCGAATGCCGGACGCGATGGTGTGGGCGTCCTCCCAGCGCGGCGCGTGCTCGCTGCCGTTTTCGAAGGCGCGCACCATCGGCGCGCAGCCCGCTGCCTGCACGGCCACCATCCGCGGCCGCTTTCCGCCGATGAAGCCGATGGCCTCGAGTTCGGCGAACGCCTTCCACATCCCGATCAGGCCGGTGCCGCCGCCGGTCGGATAGAAGATGACATCCGGCAGATCCCAGCCGAGCTGTTCGGCCAGCTCCAGCCCCATCGTCTTCTTGCCCTCGATCCGATAGGGCTCCTTCAGCGTCGAGGTATCGAACCAGCCGGCCTTCGCCTTGCCTTCGCCGACGATCTTGCCGCAATCGTCGATCAGGCCGTTGACGCGATAGACGGTCGCGCCCTGCAGTTCGATCTCGCTGACATTGACCTCGGGCGTATCGGCCGGGCAGAAGATCGTGGTCCTGATGCCGCAATTGGTGGCATAGGCGGCGAGCGCCGCTCCGGCATTGCCGTTGGTCGGCATCGCCATATGCCTGATGCCGAGCGCCTTGCCCATCGACACCGCCATGACCAGTCCGCGCGCTTTGAAGGAGCCGGTGGGAAGACGGCCCTCGTCCTTGACGATGATCTCGCCGCCGCCGATTTTTGCCGACAGCTTGGGTAGCCGGATCAGCGGGGTCATGACCTCGCCGAGGCTGACAATGTCGGTGACTTTGCGCACCGGCAGCATCTCGCGGTAGCGCCAGAGATCGGCGGGCCGCTCCTTCAGCGCGTCTTTCGTCAGCGCCTGCTTCACTCCAGCGAGGTCATAGCGCACCAGCAACGGTTTGTTCGCCTTCGACAGGTTGTGGATCTGATCGGCTGGATAGCGATCGCCCTCCATGGCGCATTCGAGATGGGTCACAAATGTCGGGCGTTCGATCGTCAGATTGTCATTTTCTTTCACAGATAAAGCTTTCGGTTATATTAGATCGTGGTTCCCCAAGTTCTGCTGTCGTATCGGCATACTCCCCGGCCCTCATCCTGAGGAGCATCGCGTAAGCGATGCGTCTCGAAGGATGGCAGCAACGGTGGTGCAAGCGGCCATCCTTCGAGACGCGAGCCCTCGCCCTCGGATGAGGTCCGAGAGCGTGGAAACGATCGGTCTCACGGCACCGATCCCCTAGATATTCAGTACTCGTCCATAGGCGTCCAGCACCGCTTCCTTCATCATTTCAGACAGCGTCGGGTGCGGGAAGATGGTGTGCATCAGCTCTTCTTCCGTCGTTTCCAGGTTCATGGCCACGACGTAGCCCTGGATCAGTTCGGTGACCTCGGCGCCGATCATGTGCGCGCCGAGCAGCTGGCCGGTTTTCTTGTCAAAGATCACCTTGACCAGTCCCTGGTCCTCGCCGAGCGCAATGGCCTTGCCATTGCCGACGAATGGAAAACGGCCGACCCTGATCTCGCGGCCGCCCTCTTTGGCCCTGGCCTCGGTGAGGCCGACCGAGGCGATCTGCGGATTGCAATAGGTGCACCCGGGAATGAGATTCTTGTCGGTCGCATGCGGATGCAGGCCCTTGATCGCCTCGATGCAGACCACGCCCTCATGCTCGGCCTTGTGCGCCAGCATCGGCGGCCCCGCGACGTCGCCAATGGCGTAGATGCCGGGCACATTGGTCTTGCCGTAGCCATCGATCACGACGCAGCCGCGATCGGTCTTGACGCCTAGTTTTTCCAATCCGAGATTTTCGATATTGCCGACCACGCCGACGGCTGAAATCACCCGGTCGAATTCGGCTGTCCGCGGTGTCTTGCCGTCGTCGATGGTGGCGACCACGCTGTCGCTCTTCTTTTCCAGTTTTGTCACTTTGGTGCTGGTGAGAATCTTGATGCCCTGCTTCTCGAAACGCTTGCGCGCCAGGCCTGCGATCTCGGCGTCCTCGACGGGAAGAATCTGCGGCAGCACCTCGACCACGGTGACATCCGCGCCCATGGTATGAAAGAATGAGGCGAACTCGATGCCGATCGCCCCGGAGCCTACCACCAGTAACGACTTCGGCATCTTCTCCGGCACCATGGCCTCGAAATAGGTCCAGATCAGCCTCTCATCGGGCTCGAGCCCTGGCAGCACCCGCGGCCGCGCGCCGGTCGCCAGGATGATGTGCTTGGCCTGATAGCTGCCCTCCCCTAGCGCGCCCTTTGGTCCCTCCACGTTCGATTTCGTCACCGTGATCTTGCCGGGCGCATCGATCGCAGCTTTGCCCCAGATCACCGTGACCTTGTTCTTCTTCATCAGGAAGCCGACCCCGTCATTGAGGCGTTTTGACACGCCGCGCGAGCGCTGCACCACGGCTTTCGGATCGTAGGCGACGTTGTCGGCCGAGAGGCCGTAGTCCTTGGCGTGCTGCATGTAATGAAAGATCTCAGCCGAGCGCAGCAACGCCTTGGTCGGAATGCAGCCCCAATTCAGGCAGATGCCGCCAAGATAGGACTTTTCAATGATCGCGGTCTTGAAGCCGAGCTGCGCCGCGCGGATCGCGGTGACATAACCGCCGGGACCGGAGCCGATGATGATGACGTCGAAGGAAGTGTCGGCCATGATTACTCGCTTGATTTCGTTCTTCCCTCTCCCCCCTGTGGTCCCACCATCGGAGAGGCAGAGAAGGTTATTGTCCGCTTTACACCATCATCATGACCGGATTTTCGATCAGCATCTTGAAGGCGCCGATCAGTTCGGCGCCGAGCGCGCCATCGACGGCGCGGTGATCGCAGGACAGCGTCACGCTCATGATCGGCGCGATCTCGATCTTGCCGCCTCGCACCACCGCCCGCTCCTCGCTGGTGCCGACCGCCAGGATGGTGGCGTGCGGCGGGTTGATCACGGCGGTGAAATCCTTGATGCCGTACATGCCGAGGTTGGACACCGCGGTGGTGCCGCCCTGGTATTCCTCCGGCTTGAGTTTTCGCGCTCGCGCCCGCGCGGCAAAATCCTTCATTTCAGCCGAAATGGTCGACAGCGATTTGGTCTCCGCCTTGCGGATGATCGGGGTGATCAGGCCGCCGGGCATCGCCACCGCAACTCCGATATCGGAATGCTTGTGCTTGAGCATGCCGGCCTCGGTCCAGCTGACATTGGCGTTGGGAATGCGCTGCAGCGCGATCGCCATCGCCTTGATGACGAAATCATTGACCGAGAGCTTGTAGGCCGGCTTCTTGTCCTTGTCCTTCGGCGCGGCGGCATTGATTTCCTCACGCGCGGCCAACAGCTTGCCGATATCGCAGTCCATCGTCAGATAGAAATGCGGAACGGTCTGCACCGAGGCCGTCAGCCGCTGGGCAATGGTGCGGCGCATGCCGTCGTGCGGCACGATCTCGTAGCTGCCAGGCTCATATAGCGCGAGAATCTGCTTATCCGACATTGACGGCGCGATCGCGGGTACTCCGGCGGCAGGCGCCGCGGCCGGGGCTTTGAGCCCCTTGCCCGATTTGGCCTCTTCGACATCCCTGGCGATGACGCGGCCATGCGGGCCCGAGCCGGTGATGCGCCCGATCTCGATGCCGGCCTCCTTGGCCAGCCGTCGCGCCAGTGGTGAGGAGAAAATGCGCCCCTGCCCATTGGCCTGGGACGCGGGTGCCACGGTTGTCGGTGCGGGAGCCGCCGCGGCAGGCGCGGCCGGTTTCGCCGGGGCTGGCGCAGCTGCAGCGGTCGCGGCGGCAGGCGCCACCGCCGCCGCCGCCGGAGCCGGTTTCGGCGGCGCGCTGGCCGCCCCAGCGCCCGTCGACTTCACATCCTCGCCATCGCCGGCCAGCACTGCGATCACGTCGTTGACCGCGACATCCTGGGTGCCCTCAGGCACCAGGATCTTCGCGATGGTGCCCTCATCGACCGCCTCGACCTCCATGGTCGCCTTGTCGGTCTCGATTTCCGCAATCACATCGCCGGACTTGACCTTGTCGCCCTCTTTCTTGAGCCACTTGGCCAGGTTGCCCTTCTCCATCGTCGGCGACAGCGCTGGCATCAGAATGTTGATCGGCATTCGGACCTCACAGGATATTCTTGAATCGTGTCTTCCGTGCGCGGAAGCCAGCCGAGGAACGTTCGGGTGTCGCGCGCACCCTCGGAAAGCCCAGGGATCCGCTTCAATTGCCGATATCGCCTTGCCAGAGGCGTTCGTTGGCGGGAACCGAACGCCAGGATTGCATCATGTCGATCGATCGCTGATCCGCAAGGTCGATAAAGGGAATGCCGAACTGCGCCAGGATGTCCTTGCTGCCGGGAAAGGTGACGGACTCGCCGATCACCAGCAGCGACAATTTGAACAGGCCGATCGCGCCCGCACACATCGAACAGGGCGACAGCGTCGTGTACATGACGGTGTCATGAAACGGGATCACCCCGGCATTGCGCATGCATGACATCTCCCCGTGCAGGATGACGTTCTGCTCCTGCACCCGGCGATTATGGCCGCGGGCAATGATCTTGTTGTCACGTGTCAGCACGGCGCCGATCGGCAGCCCACCCTCGGCGATACTGAGTTCGGCTTCGCGGATGGCTTCGGCCATGAAATCGAAGTGATAGGGTTCAATTGCCAAGGTTCAGTGCCCCTGTTGCGACCGCGGCGCGGTGTTGCCCATGTCGGTTGGCCGCGCGATCTCGGCTTCGAACATGTCGAGGATGCGCTGCAGCGCTTCGTCCTCGGTGTAGCCGCTCTCGCGCGCATAGGCCCGCGCGGCATGGCGCGCGATGTCGACCAGCAAGAGGCCCCACATGTCCGGCTCCTCGAAGGCGCGCGTGAATGCAATGGAAAGGCCGCCATCGACCACGAATGCGCGCAAGACCTCGGCGGCATCGTCACGGCCTATGACATCTGGCGGTAATGGCTGCTCCCTGGGTCCTGCCATGCGTCACCGGTAACAAACGGCTTTGGCGGCTTCGACCACCTCGGCTGCGGAAGGCAATGCGAGCTTTTCCAGGTTGGCCGCGTAGGGCATCGGCACATCCTTGCCCGACACCCGCATCACCGGCGCATCGAGGTAATCGAAGGCGTGCTCCATGATGCGCGCCGCGACTTCGGCGCCGATTCCGCTCTGCTGCCAGCCTTCTTCCACGGTGACGGCGCGGCCGGTCTTCTTCACCGAGGCGATCAGCGTGTCGGTATCCATCGGGCGCAGCGTGCGCAAATCGATCACCTCGGCCTCGATGCCATCCTTGGCCAGTTCGTCGGCGGCCTTCAAGGCATAGGACATGCCGTTCGACCAGGAGATCAGGGTGACGTGGCCGCCGGATCGCACCACCCGCGCCTTGCCGATCGGGATCACGTAATCGTCGAGTTTCGGGACTTCGCCGGAATGGCCGTACAGCATTTCATTTTCGAGGAAGATCACCGGATTGGGATCGCGGATCGCGGCCTTCAGCAGGCCCTTGTAGTCGGCGGCCGAAAACGGCGCGATCACCTTGAGACCGGGCACCTGCGAGTACCAGGCCGAATAATCCTGGCTGTGCTGGGCGGCAACGCGGGAAGCCGCGCCGTTCGGCCCGCGGAACACGATCGAACAGCCCATCTGGCCGCCGGACATATAGAGCGTCTTGGCCGCGGAATTGATGATCTGATCGATCGCCTGCATGGCAAAGTTGAAGGTCATGAACTCGACGACCGGCTTCAGTCCGGCCATCGCCGCGCCGACGCCAATGCCGGCAAAACCGTGCTCGGTGATCGGCGTATCGATGACGCGCCGGTCGCCGAACTCCTGCAGCAGCCCCTGGGTGACCTTGTAGGCGCCCTGATATTCCGCGACTTCCTCCCCCATCACGAACACGTCCGGATCACGCCGCATTTCCTCGGCCATGGCGTCGCGCAGGGCTTCGCGGATCGTCATCGTCACCATCTCGGTACCCTCGGGTACCTCCGGGTCGGGCTCGGCGGCGGCTTTCGGCGCGGCCGGCGCAGCGCCCTCCTTGGGCGCCGGCGCGGATGTGATCGCAGTCGCCGGTGGCGCCGACTCCTCGGCTTTCGGCTGCGGCGCTGGCGCCGCGGCCTTGCCGAGATCGGAGGCCTTTTCGCCATCGGCCAGGATGGTTGCGATCGGGGTGTTGACCGCGACATCGGCGGTGCCCTCCGGAATCAGGATCCGGCCAAGGGTGCCCTCATCGGTGGCTTCGACCTCCATGGTCGCCTTGTCGGTCTCGATTTCGGCGATGACGTCTCCCGACTTGATCGCTTCGCCCTCTTTCTTCAGCCATTTCGAAAGGTTGCCCTTCTCCATGGTCGGCGACAATGCGGGCATCAGCACTTGAATGGGCATGGTAACTCCGAAAAGTTCAATCCTGGGGCTGCACCCGTTGGGTCGGGACACTGGCGCGCACCCCTCGTGGAACGCGCCTGTGGCGCTCTAGCGATAGACGTCGGTATACAGTTCTGATGCATCGGGCTCGGGATCGTGCTGGGCAAAGTCGGCGGCGGCATTGACGATCTCGCGCACCTCGGCGTCGATCGCCTTCAATTCCTGCTCGCTCATCTTTTCCGCCAGCAGGCGGTTGCGAACCTGCTCGATCGGATCCTGATCGTGCCGCACCTTGTCGACCTCTTCGCGGGTCCGGTATTTCGCCGGGTCCGACATCGAATGGCCGCGGTAGCGATAGGTCTGCATCTCCAGGATGTAGGGGCCTTTGCCAGCCCGGCACCAGGCCACCGCCTGGTCGCCGGCGGCCTTCACGGCGCGGACGTCCATGCCGTCGACCTGCTCGCCGGGAATATTGAACGAGATTCCCCGCTTGGAGAAGTCGGTCTGCGCCGAGGAGCGCGTCACCGAGGTGCCCATCGCGTAGCGGTTGTTCTCGATGACATAGATCACCGGCAGCTTCCACAGCTCGGCCATGTTGAAGCTTTCATAGACCTGGCCCTGATTGGACGCGCCGTCACCGAAATAGGCCAGGCTGACGGAATCGTTGCCGCGATAGCGATTGGCAAACGCCAGGCCGGTGCCGAGCGACACCTGCGCGCCGACGATGCCGTGGCCGCCATAGAAATTTTTCTCCTTGCTGAACATGTGCATGGAGCCGCCCTTGCCCTTGGAATAGCCGCCACGGCGTCCGGTCAGTTCGGCCATCACGCCCTTGGCGTCCATGCCACAGGCCAGCATGTGACCGTGGTCGCGGTAGCCGGTAATGACCTGATCGCCTGTCTTCAGGGCCATCTGCATGCCGACCACGATGGCTTCCTGGCCGATATAGAGATGGCAGAAGCCGCCGATCGCGCCCATGCCATAGAGCTGGCCGGCCTTTTCCTCGAACCGCCGGATCAGCAGCATTTCGCGCAGCGCACTCAGCTCCTGCTCCCGGGTGAATTCCAGCGGGGTCGAGGAGCCGCTGCCATTGCCCTGCGCTTTTTCCTGTCCTGCCTCTTTTGTGACGCTTTTCTTGGGTGCGGCCATGGCCATTCCGGATGAGAGAAATGAATGGAGCCCTCTCTAGCCCAACTCAAACCGCCGTGGAAGGATTGCGTGACGACCACGCCACATATTGCCATGCCGCAGTGCGGCGCGACATTTTCGAGATCGAACGGGTCCGTATTTGAAATATCACTCTTTTGGACTGGCAATCCGCACCAGATCGTGGGGATTGGCGTAGTCGAGCTGGTAGCGAGCGCGCTCGTCAAGCAGATCGGGGTCAACCCGGTCGGATCGGAGCAAAGACACCCGATGTTCGGCATCCGTCCGCTCTCGCTTCAGCCGTGCCAGCTCCGAGGTCAGCGCAACGATCTCAGAATCAAGCTCCTGGCGCGCATTCAACCCATACTTGCCAGTATAGGCGTTGACGCCGAAATAGCCGACCATCGCCGCCGCCAAGGCATAGAGCGCAAGCCCGGTCAGCAGGGATTTGAGTCGTGAGCGAGTGACCATGGCCGGAAGATGCGACGCCGCGGTTAACGGAATCCTAAGGCCAGCGGCCGTTGGCAGCGACCGATCCACTGTCATGGCTGGGCCCAATCTCGGCCATCCACGTCTTTGCCGCGTTCACGACCTGGATGCCTGTGACAAGCGCGGGCATGACGAGGCAGGGCGCGGCCGGCTGTTTTCGCCTATTTGTTGTGCTTTTCGACGAAGGCGGCAAAGGCATCGATATATTGCTTCAGCACCGTCCGCAGCGCTTCCTTGGTCAGTTCGCCCTTGTCGTCGAAGGCGTCGCCGACGCCGCTGAGATACATCTCGGGCTGCTGCATGATCGGGCCGCTGATGCCCGGCAAGATGGTCTGCAGGTGCTTGGCGGCACTGACGCCACCCAGAGCCCCCGGCGAATTGGCGATAATGCCGGTGGGCTTGCCATTAAACGAGCTTTTGCCATAGGGCCTGGAGCCGACGTCGATGGCGTTCTTCAGCACGCCCGGGATTGACCGGTTATATTCGGGGGCCACGAAGATCACCCCGCT